>ERZ802830.1595-NODE-1595-length-21438-cov-13.0913_pt1 | contig 21438 bp, 16 predicted proteins | sample MGYA00345654_ERZ802830 | MGnify/ENA primary metagenome ERZ802830 (study PRJEB30503, sample SAMEA104212375) | marine metagenome | biome: Westerlies Biome; feature: [SRF] surface water layer (ENVO:00010504) within the epipelagic zone...; material: water...
GTTGATGGCGAACATTTAGGTCAAGAAGCTGCTAAACCTGACGTAAAAAATCTATTGGTTAATGAGACCGCTATGGCGATTGAAAAAGGCGTTTTTGGCGTGCCCTCAATAATCATTGACGACAAATTGTTTTGGGGCAACGACCAAATGGAGCACATTGAGCTTGTGCTCGCTGGTAAAGACCCCGTAGGCCCGGATAAGCTCAGTGTGCTGGAGAGACCTAGGGCGATTGACCGAAAGGTCTTCACGGAACTCGATATAGATCACTAATGCTCGCCAAGAAATTTACCGAGTCGACTCAAACTGCGTGGAGGGTAACCAAATTGTTTGAAAAAAATAGAGTCATCCTTAAATCGTTGTTGCTATCAGCCATGCTGTTTGGTTGTAGCGCGCCAGAAATACCCAAGGAAACGGTAGAGGTCGCAACTAGGTTGGGCGTTGTGGAGGGTTTTCGTCAGCATGAGGTGATGCATTTTTATGGCATTCCTTACGCTGCGCCGCCGGTAGGCGAAAAGCGATTTATGGCGCCGTCTCCGCCCGAAGCTTGGTCGGGTGTACTCGCGGCGACGTCTTATGCCAATCGGTGCTTGCAGGCAGAGGGTGGGCTTGAGGGCGAAGGTACACCTTTTAAGGAAGACTGCCTGTTTCTAAATATCTATACGCCGTCGGTTAATGGAGAGAAAAGACCCGTTCTCTTTTGGATTCATGGTGGTGGATTCACCCAAGGTTCAGCCAACGGCTACGATGGATCTGTGCTTGCCGGCCAGGGCGATGTTGTTGTGGTCACAATCAATTATCGACTCGGCTTCCTTGGCTTTGCCGACTTGTCGGATTTGGGGACTGAGTTTCTTGGCTCTGGCAGCAATGGTATTCGAGATCAAATAATGGCGCTCAATTGGGTGGCTCAAAATATTGAAGATTATGGCGGTGACCCCGCTAATGTAACGATTTTTGGAGAGTCTGCGGGTGGTCATTCAGTGCTGGGACTGATCGCGGCGCCCGCTGCTGACGGGCTCTTTCATAAAGCCATTGCTCACAGCCCAGGCATTGTAAATCTGCCGTCTCAGAGCACTGTTCCAGCGCTAGTATCAAAGTACGGCGTTACGGGGCAAGCGTTGCGCGAGCGCATCTATTCGCTCTCGGCAGCGGAGATAGTGGCTACGCAGCCGAATTTAGGAATCAGTGGTGGCCGCATCGATGGAACGGTCATTACTAGATCAACGGTCGATGCCATCTTAGAACGGGGTGAGCAAGGGGTTCCCTTAATCGCTGGAACCAACCGGGATGAGGGCACGCTCTTTTCGGCACTGATTCCTGACACGATGTGGCCTGAAATGGAGGAAGGACTTGCCCGTATGATCGTTGCTGGCGACCCCGCCAATTACCTAGCCTCCGTAAGAGAACTGTATCCAGAATCGGACACGAAATACCAAGAACGGATTTGGGGAGACATGTTCCGAATTGCGGCTGTCGGCTCTGCTCAAAGGGCGACACAGGCAAGCCCAGGCGGTTGGCTTTATCGTTTTGATCTGGTCTCAACGGCTCCTGTCTTAGGGGAAAAATTTGGCGCTACACATGGGGCCGAAATCCCCTTTACGTTCAATTCGTATGCAAGGTCAGATAATGGCTTTCCCGGAAGAACCTTTATGGGCTTTGAGGTGTATGACCCTGAGGAGGAAAGCGTTTCTAATCTGGCTAATGCTTGGTCTGCAACGGTTATTCAGTTTGCGAAGTATGGCGATCCTAATGGTGCCGGTTTGCCCCAGTGGCCTCGATATCGGGCGGAGCAGCGACGAACCATGGTTTTAGATCAAGCGCCTCGGATTGAAGCAAATTGGGAGCAAGAGGAGTTAGCTCTGTGGAGCTCTGTTGGTCTATCTCCGTAGCAAGGTTTGATTCATAGAGTCTGCTCGTTTAGCTGGGCGACGCGGGGGCGAGATAAGCCTAGAGGTTTTTAAATTGTTTAAAGGCGATCTCTAGCAGCATGGGGATATTATTCTCACGGCCGACTTCCGGTCGATCTTCGATCCATTTCAGCAACATGAGCGAGCGTACGAGCAAGAACAACGGCAGTTGGGCAAAGCTGTCGTTACAGCCTGGCCGCACAGAATCGTAGCCGGCGATTAACGCTTTGCTGGTTATGTCAAAACGAGGCGTTGAATGAAAAAAATCGAGCTGGTCATAAACGGCAACTGCAAGATCAAATGCGTGCCAGCCAAAGCCCGCATCATCGAAATCGATCACGTATAACTGATCAGCGTTACGCAACACGTTGTTGGCGTGCAGGTCGGCATGAATCATGCCGAAGTTTTGCGGGTTCTTAGGTATCGAGCGCAGGTGCGCGGACACCGCGGTGCGAATCAACTTCAGTTGGTCGCGATTGCTCTGTGTCGTTAAGCCGAGTTCCCAGAAGCGGCCCCAGAAGGGCGCGTCACCGACAAAGCCGTCGTGATCTAAAGCGTGGCGAGTAAATCGAGCGGGCGCGGTCCAGGCGAGTGTTGCTAGGTGGCAACGCGCGATTAATGTACCCAGAGCAAAATAGGTATCGTGGAGCAGGGAGTCGGAGGGTTGGTTTGCCAGAACTTCGGATAACGCCTCTCCAGGCAGCCATTGGATTAGGCCGGCCTGGCGTGTGGTTGCAGGCGTGCCCAAGCCAGCCTCGACATAATACCTGCCGTGTTTAGTCAGCTCTACTTTGGGTATAGCAATACCGCCCTCGGCGAGCGCACGCGTCCATATCTGCTCAGACTCCAACTCTGGTAGCGAATGATAGCCGGGGCGGTGTAAGCGCAGCGCAAAGGTGCCTTGGTCTGCGGTTTCTATGCGAAACACGGTGTTTTCGCTCTGGGAAGCCAAGGTTAGCGAGGTAACCTGCAATGACCAATGCTCCAACGCTTGGTTCGCGATGGCGCGTAACTGTTCTGATGCTAAGGCCGTAGCCATGAGTTAGTTCGCGCTTTGCGACAACGCGGTTTCGAACGCGGTGAAAAATTCGTCCGCATGGGCCTGGTTGAAGACCAACGGCGGACGCACTTTTAATACATTGCCATGGGCGCCGGCATTGGAAATAAGATAGCCGGCTTTTTTCAGGCGCTCGACGATTGCTTTGGCACCATCGCGATCTGGGGTGCGACTTTCTTTGTCTGTTACCCAATCAATGGCTAAAAACAGTCCGTGGCCACGAACATCGCCAACTTGCTCAAATTGCTCGACCAGTGCTGCCAGTTTGTTTTTAAGGTGAAGACCCACCTTGGTGACTTGGCTTTGCAGGTTTTCGTTTTCGATAACGTCTAATACCGCATTGGCAACAGCGGCTTGCAGCGGTGTTGCTGCCATAGTGTTGAAATAGCCGCTGCGGCGAAAAAAGGTGTCCAGAATGTCTGCCCGCGCTGCAACTCCGCCGGTTGGGTAGCCTGCGCCCATAGGCTTACCCATGGCTGCAATATCTGGTGCGCAATCCATAATCTGGTAACCCCACCATGTACCTGTTCGACAAAAACCGGCTTGCACCTCGTCAAAGATCACGACGCCGCCCGCGTTGCGCACGAGTTTTGCGGCCTTCTGCATATATCCTGCCGGTACCCTAGGCAGCCCTTCGTTAGCGAAAATTGAACAAAATAGCATTCCGGCAAACGGTACACCGTCTGCTTCAAAGCCTGCGATAGCGCGTTCAATCTCTTGCAGGTAACGATCGCATAACGCGTCATCGCTAAGGTCCGGTTCTAATGGCCGATAGCTGTCAGGAAATGAGACCCTGCGAAATTCTGGCTCAAATGGTCCTACCGTCATGCGGAAGGTCTCATGGGAGTTGCCATGGTAAGTGGCGTTACTGCAAATAATGCCTGTGCCCTTGGTGAAGGTTCGAGCAAGACGCAATGCCAGTTCGATTGCTTCGGTGCCGCTGCAGACCATCTGTAGAGTGGTCAGTGGGTCGTCATGCAGAGCCAGTAAGCGCTCAGAATAATCTACGACCACTTTGCTTAAATAGCGACTGTGCGTATTCAGTAGGCCTGCTTGTTGATGCATGGCGCTAACCACATGCGGATGACAATGGCCGACACAGGGAACATTGTTATAGCAATCCATATAGCGGCGCCCGGTATCGTCATAGAGCCAGACGCCGTTGCCTTCAACTATGTGGATAGGCTCCTTGTAAAACAGCGTGCCGTGGCCCATGGTGCGGCGCCGTGCCGCCAATAAATCTGCGCTGCTCATAATGTTGTCCCCTGCCGTAGGAATACAGTACCAGCATCCGGCTGGGTAGGCGATGACGCGGTAGGTATCGGTTACACGCGTGATCTGGGTCATCTGTAAAAAGGGATTCGCTTAAATTAGGCATCGAAACGCATGGCTGGTAAACGAAGATGCTGGACAAGACGTTTATTGCTAACGCCGGTGGTATGTGTTTTTCTCTTACGCTGACGAAAGAGGGAGTATCTTATGTCTGAATCAATGGAAGATTCGGCGACAGCAAGGAATTTGACTGTTCTGATCGGTGTTCTTGTGCTGATGACGTTTGGAATTGTTGGGTTGGTGCGCCTGATCGTTTATTAGAGATGCCCAGTCGCCGATAACTTGGTTGTCCAAGTTAACCACCAACGGAATTGTCGAGCTCGGTAGCAGCGCTTTGGCTCCTCTTTGGGCTCGGTCTTCGTTTACATCGAGTTAGGTCGGCGCAGTTCAGGCTCGAGCCCATTTCCCATCATGTCGATAAAGTTTTCAGCGTAAAAGGCATCAAGGGTCCCTGCTGGAAGACCATTGAGTGTTTCGCCGAATCGCTTCAGCGGATTTCTTCCGCCTTCCACATGCGGAAAGTCAGTGGAGAAAAGGCACATATCTTCATGGGAGTTTTTGATTATCCAGCCGGTGTCTTCGTGCGGGTAGGGGGTTACGCGCAACTGACGCTGAGCGATCTCTGAAGGTTTAGCGGACAGGTTCCGCAGTCGTGCTTCGTTCTTTTGAAAGGCGTGTGCTGCCGAATCTAGATTGCGTAGCCACCCTGGTAGCCAAGATGCACCGAGTTCTATGACGCCCCATTTCAACTTGGGGAACTGATCAAAAATTCCATCAATGATCAGAGTTGCGAGGGTCTGTTGAACTGAAGTGGAGATCGGCAGATACGTCACGGATGTAAAGTTTGCGTCTCCACCATGAAAGTCGGGGACGGCCGGTAGGCCGTTGTTTTTGTAGGTCGGATTCAGCTTTTCTTCGCCCCCAACATGAAACAGGATAGGCAATCCGGCTTCTTCTGCCATCGCCCAAATAGGGAAAAGGCCTATGTGACTGGGGCTGTGATTTTGCGGGCACCAAGACGGTACCATCAGCGCTTTGGCGCCCATATCAATCGCTGTTTTGGCAGTTTCTTTGGCGCGGCCGAAATCCTCAAGGGGAACATAGGCTGTAGCGAGAAGTCTTTTATCTACCGAACAGAAATCCGTCATCATTCTATTGTGGGCATTCGCTGCTCCATAACAAAGGTCGCTATCACCTGACTGGTCGAAGCCAAAATTGCCAAGGCAAAAGGTTGTGAAAACAAGCTGACTAGCGACGCCAATGTGATCCACTGCGGCAGGGCGGTCCTCTCGGAGAAATGCCCCATGCGCCTCGTAGTTCTTGCGCAGCATAATGTTATCGCCAGCTTTGGCTCGGAATTCGGTGTCTTGTTGGCGCTTTTGTGCGTCTTCCACCGCCAACCGATTGCCAACACGCACGCCCAGATTTGGGTGTGCTAGGAAACGTTTAAGCAGTGTTTTTTCAAAATACGGATTCAAGCAGTCCGACATCTCCATGAGATGGCTGTCGGCATCATGAACGAAACGATCCTCGATATAAGGCATCGGTCTTGCTCCCCTTTGTGTGCTCTCTATTTCAATATATCATCTCAATGGGTGAGGGAAAAATACCAACGCAAATTTGTTGTCGGCTTGCTGTAGCCAAATGCCTGTGTGGCGGTTTGACTCGGTCTGATCATTTGTTGGGTGCAACCGTTGCTCAACATTTACGCAATATTTCTCTCCTTCGAACATAACTTTGAGATAAACCTATGGCTGGATTTGTAAGAGGTGCGCTGTTTTTGACCATGTTCTTTAGTTCGTGGGTGAATGCTCATGAAGATTGGCAAGCCAAAGAATATTCCCGCGAAGCGGCGCACAAGCCGACGCCGTTGCCTGATCGAGTGGTCCTAACATGGTCAGGCGACCCCGCTACAACCCAATCCGTCACATGGCGTACGGATGTATCTACCAAGAAAGGCCGCGCGCACTTGGCTATCGCCAATTCAAATGGAAGAGCACTAAAACCAGAAGTTTTCGAGGCCGAGACGGAGTCTTTTAAAAGCGATATCAACGAGGCGAATTATCACAGTGTGACTTTTAGAAACTTGCAGCCTGATACGCTTTACACCTATCGGGTTGGTGATGGCGTTAATTGGACTGAGTATTATCATTTCAGAACTGCAAGCGATCGAGCCAGGCCGTTCAGCTTTATTTACTTTGGCGATGCACAAAATGAAGTTCGAACTCATTGGTCGCGGGTTTTTCGGGAAGCGTTTCGGGATGCTCCAAGAGCCGCATTTACCCTCCATGCAGGCGATTTAGTAGACAATAATGATTGGGACTCGGAATGGGGCGATTGGCATCAGGGCCCTGACTGGGTCAATGGAACTATTCCTGTAATCGCGACACCAGGAAATCACGAATACCGTCGTATTGACCAAGGGTCTAGGTCCGAACGCTTTTGGGCAACGGATGATGGACAGGTGATCGAAGTAGATATGACCTCGTTCGAAACTGAGTCAAGCGAGGAAGGTACAAGGTATAAACTGTCGTTCGTGGGCCCAAATGGAGCAAGCACAAACCTTGAGATGAACGATGGCGGCAATATTGACGTCGTAGACGACGCTATGGAGTCTATAACTGGATTTAAAAAAGAGGCGCTGCTCGGTTCCAGTTTTTATGCCGCGCCGCTTTATGACCGGCAACGTGATCCCGGGGTTCCCGCAATTACGAGGCATTGGCGCCCACAGTTTGCATTTCCGATTCAGGACGTGCCCGATGAGGCACTGAAAGAGACGGTGTATTTCATCGATTATCAGGGTGTGCGTTTTATCTCGCTAGATTCCAATAAAGCACCTGAGTTGCAGGTGTCTTGGTTTCGAAAGGTGCTGGAAGACAACCCTAACAGGTGGACAATCGTAACGTTCCACCATCCCGTTTTTTCGCCTGGATCGGATCGCGACAATCCAAAAATTCGCGAACTTTGGAAGCCGCTACTAGATGAGTTCAAGGTCGACTTAGTGTTAAGCGGCCATGACCACACCTATGCTCGTACAGGGCAGGTAGATGCGACAAACCTGACAAATGTCCCTACCGGTTATCAACAGGCGTATGACCCAAAAATAGGAACGGTCTATGTCGTGTCGGTCAGCGGCCCGAAGATGTACGCCATCACGAAAGGCGAATACGCGAAAAAGTTTGCGCAAGACACCCAGCTTTATCAAATAATCCATGTGAATGAAAGAAATCTAGAATATAGGGCGTATGAAGCAACCGGCGAGCTTTATGACACGTTCACACTGCAAAAACGCGATGGAATGCCTAACTTATTGATAGAGGCGTTGCCTGAAGAAAAGCGACAGTAACGCGACTTAGATTTACGTTGCGGTGGTTGAGAAACGAGCGGCCTGATAGGGCTGTTGTGAGGGTAGACTACGTTTTTGGATCAGTGGTTAATCTTTCTCTCGTGTTTGCGGCTCGGGAGCGGGTATCCAGTAGGGTCGCTGAAGCGGCATTGGCAGGTCTTTAGGCAGCACTCCGTCCAGTAAGACATTCGCCAAAATGGGTGCATCCTCTGTCATCGTGACCCAAACGAAGTGATCGAATTCGCCATATTCAATGCCTCGCAGAGAGGAAATGCCTCCGGTGGTGGCTAACGCTATTTTTTCGTGCTGATGCGGCCCCACTACTGTGGATTCGTACTCGTAAGTGTGCATATGTCCTGCAAAAGCTGTGTAACTTCGATCTTGCAGTAAACCCTCGACAACTTCCCACTCGGGCACAACATCCGTATGGCGCGGCCATGGCCCCGTGGTGGACGTCTCGGTTTTGCTTCGTTTCCAGCCGAGACGCCAGTAAGGCCGGTGCATAAGTAGAAATGTCCACCGAACGGAGTCGTTTGCCGCAAGCGTTTCCTTAAGCCAGGATAGTTGGGCTGCCTGCTCCTCACCCCAGTCACCCCTACGTTGACTATGGCCAGACACGCCTCGCCGATCAAATAGAGCGGAGTTCAGTACGACGAAAAGAACATCCTTGTATACAAAGCTGTAATAGCTGGGTCCGTACCTTTCGCGCCAAACGTCGGCCATGACCTGATTCGAATAATCGTGGTTACCCGCCGTATAAAAAAATGGCGCATCCAGTTGTCCGACAAAACTGTCGAGTTCGTCCCATTCCTTGCGCAACTGCACACGGTTTTTCGTATAGCCCTCGATGAGATCGCCGACGCTAACGACGAAAGCGGGTTGCAAAAGATTAACGGTCTGCATTGCGGGTTCAAAGATACCAAGGCGCTCGCCGCCCGTTCGATCGGTTACCACGGCAAAGTGGAACCTATTGTCGCTATCTAATGCGTTCAAGGACGTCCAAGGCGTTGCCCTATCGTTACTATTCGTTGGCAACGAAGGCGCGATCTTAGTCTCATCCGCGCTGAATGACGCAGGGCTGAACAAAAAGACGATTAAAAAATAAATTGCACAGCGAATGCCACGAAGCCTTAGCAGTAATCTAGGTTCACAATTCAACATTACGGGTCAGCCTACGGTTTAAACATTGCAGATTTGGTTAGCGGTTATCTCAAGGGGCCAGGAAATAAGGTCTTCGCCGGGATACGTCATGATCGAGTATCGTCACACGCTCCATTAAGCGCTTGTGTGGCCAGAAATCGGCAGTCGCGCAGTGTTGAACAGCTCTATTGTCCCACATAGCTACAGACCCTGGTGCCCAACGAAACCGACAGGTTAACTCAGCTCTTCCGACGTTCATTAAGAGCTCGTTTAACAGGTTCGAACTCGTGATTTCATCCAGCTCCTCTGCGCCTGAAAAGCCGCGGGTGAATACTCGATTTACAAAAAGGGTTGTCCCACCTGTTTCTGGATGTGTTCTTGCGACCGGGTGAGTGGCAACGGGAAGTCTGCCATCCATCTTATGATGGGGCTGGCCGATATGCTGTGCATTGAGATTCTTGACTCGCTCTTGCGTATCCGGATGCAATGAAGCCCATAGGCCGTAACAGTCGCAAAAATTTGTATCCCCTCCGATCGGAGGCGCCTCTCTGCAAATTAATATAGAACCCATCGGAGGGCGCGTCGACCAGGTAGCATCACTATGCCATTCTGATGCGGCGCTCGGGTTTTGTTCGTTTGAGACTAAGGTCAAAACGTCAGGGTATTCCTTTGGCGTTGGCAGGCCGGATGGTATGTGGTCTCGCTCACCATGATGCGCGCCTAATTCGCCGAAATGCTCGGCGACCTCAATCAATCCGTCCTTAGTCAGATGCTCTTGGCCGCGAAACATGATGACCTTCCGATCAAGCCATAGGTTTCTTAAGTAATCCACCACACCGGGTTTGTTGAGGTCTTTGTCTAGATCAATGCCATGCACTACCGTCCCTATGGAAGGTGTTAACGGCTCCAGCTTGAGCTCTATTCCACAAACCTTCGAAATACTGTGCGTGGCTGGAAGATTCGCTCCTGGCACCAAACCGGCATCCTGGTTTCTTATGCCGTCAGCCGCCGCTGCGCGATCATCGGCATCGGGCTGGCGGATCGCAGCCACGACGCCCATGCGACTAGAGCGAGATAGTTTCCTGTTTTTTCTTTCGGATTGTTCGGCCATTCCTTTCCCCGTACATGTCACGAGTTAGATCGGCTAAGTTTCTACGCTCTCTTTGGGCACGCCGCAAGGTCAAAATTTTATAATGTTGCCCTCGGGGAAATTTAGTGGAAATGACATGCGCGGCCCCTTATTGTTACTCATCACGTTTATGCATGATTTGTTTCCGCTATGACCTATTGCCTAGCAATTGCCTTGAATGACGGTTTGATTTTTTGTTCTGATTCGAGAACGAACGCTGGTGCGGATCGGGTCAGCAGCTACAGCAAGATGCATCAGTTTGCGTTCCCCGGTGAACGCTCTTTGGTTCTACTGAGTGCGGGAAATCTCGCTACTAGCCAATCGGTCGTGTCACAGATTCATCGCGATCTGGAAACGGGTGAAACTGCGGTTTTACGAAGCGCTAATTATGTTTCTGATATCGCTGATTACGTTGGCGGTCTTATCGCCCAAGAGAGTGGAAAGTATTCCGTATCTGGTGGACCAGGAGCGGAACTAGATGTAAGTGCTACATTCATCTTGGGGGGGCAGATTAGCGGTCACGAGCCCGAATTATTCATGGTCTACCCGGAGGGGAACCACATCACGCCTTCGCGGGCGCATCCGTTTCTGCAGATCGGCGAAACTAAATATGGCAAGCCAATTCTCGATCGAATTATCCGTGCTGACACCTCTCTGGAGACGGCGTTTAGGTGTGCAATAGTCTCATTAGACAGCACAATGCGGTCCAACGTTACTGTTGGGCCACCGATCGAAGTGCTTTTTTATCGGAAAAATTCCCTGCAGCCACACGAGTGGTATGGCTCGCTAGATGAATCTCACCCCTATCTCGCGGAGTTGCGACAGAGTTGGGATGACAACATCAGGAGGGCGGTTGAGCAGCTGCCGAACTTGGATCCATCGTTTTTAGAAACTTAGCAACTTCCGCCGCAAAGCCAAGCTTCTCCTCGACTTTAGGGTTTATCACAAACGGATAGGCATCAGCCAAGCCCATACTTCGATTAAGTTCATTAAACCCGACACTAAGGGCACGCCAGCGATCTATTCTTTGATCGAAGCCTAGTAGTTGAGGTTGCGCGTCGATCAATCCGAAGCTTGCTGCGGTTTCCAGAGTGTCATGGATATGAAGATAGTGTCCCCAGGTCTCTGCCCAATCTTCCGACGGGTGAGCGCTCGCATAAGGAGTTATATGATCGTCCTCCCATCTCTCTTTTGGGCCATGGGCATAGAAATGATCTAATGCGGATGAGTAGTCGCTCGCATTATCCCCGAAAAGCGCGTCGAAGCGTTTTTTCAGTCCTTCTTCTTCGCAAAATGAAGTAAAAAAGTAGTGCCCGATCTCGTGTCGAAGGTGACCTAACACTGTTCGATAGACTTCATTTGCGGCTTTTTGTTCGACAAATCGCAAAGCGGGGTCTGCTTCGAGGACGTTAAGAGTAATGACACCGTCGAGGAATCCAGTGGTTTCGAAAAATGACTCTGCTGACGGGGAGCTTCGCGTGTCCTCTAAAAAATCGAATAATAACCCGCCATTCGGATGCTCCCAGCCATTGTTGAGGGGTAGACCTAGACGAATGATGCTGAAAAGTAGTCGTTTTTTTCCTGCCTCGATTGTATGCCAACGCTCGAGATTTTCTCCTCTGCTTAGATTCGGAATCGTCCTGTTGAACTGGCAGCCGTAGCACAGGCCCTCTTGTGCACCAGATTCCGCCAGCCAATTGCATACTCCGTAGTTGGTACCGTTTTGGCACAAGTTCCCATTCGAGGCAGCGAGGGTTCCTGATGCGCTAGTTTTCTGTAGCTGCTCGAACTTCAGTGTGCGTGGGTCAAAAGCCAAAAGACTTTTACAAGAGCCACAGCTTCTGCTGTCGAAGAAAATTTCTGCGCCGCAGCAGGGGCAAGTAAAACGAATCATTTTTAAGTTCGAGCAAACCAGGAAAGCGAGATTTCTTCGTCCAACTTATTAAGTGCCAACTGCAAATTATCAATGAACTTGTGAAGTTTTAAGCGTTCCTCTTCGGTGCTTTTGAATCTCTGAAGGCGTCGTCGAATATTCTCGGCCCTTGTCAGGGCGTTTTTGTGCTTGGGGAGCCGTTTAAGCTCTCGACGGATTATTTCGACGCAGAAAAATAATGATCGTGGGAATGAGGCTTCTTTAAACACGAAACTAATCATTGGCGCCTGCTCGACAATTGGTCCCATTACCCGCCTGTAGGCGCTTTTGCCTGATATAGCCTCTAGCAACGCGCCCCAAAGAATCGGTTCAACGCCAGAAAATGCACCCTCGCGATCGAGAAGGTCGGCTGCTCCTACGTCGATAATCCGCGCTGTCATGTCGGCGCGCTCTATCATTCGTCCTAGAGTCATGAACCGGTAGGCGTGGTCTCTTGGTGCTGTTGTTTGCAAAAGTCCTGTCAGCGCCTGGCTTTTATGAATAACCTCGTCGAGGAGGGCAAGACGATTACTCCTGGAGGTAGAGGTATGCGCGCGTTCATCTGCGAGAATTTTTAGTTCGTTGACTTGTTCCCATGCTTCCTCGGGAAGAGCATCACGAGTGATCCGCAGGTTGTCGCGGGCCCGATTTATCGCAAATCGAATGCTGTTATGTTCCGTCGCACTGGTGACTAGAAACTTATGCACATTCAGTTCGCTCTGCTGTTGAAACCGATCTTCATAATCGGCTCGCGCATCAAGAATGTCCACCAAGACCATCCAGGATGGTTCCGTCCCCTTAGGGATATCCATTATGAGATGGTTGTAACTACGAATCAGGCGAGCAGTGTTCTCCGCGCGCTCGAGATATCTCGCAAGCCAATATAAATTTTCTGCAACGCGGGACAACATGTCAGTGCTCAGTCTCGACGATCCAGGTATCTTTGCTGCCGCCACCTTGTGAGGAATTAACTACCAACGATCCCTCTTTTAACGCAACCCGAGTTAAGCCTCCCTGGCTTACCCAAACATCTCGACCTTGCAGGATAAACGGCCGCAGGTCTAAATGCCTTGGCCCAAGTTCCAGCGGGGTGAGTGTCGGTGCAGTAGAGAGCGATAGGGTAGGTTGAGCGACATAATTTTCGGGATTCGCTGCCACGAGAGCCGCGACCCGTTTAGCTTCCGCTTTGCTGCTATGAGGGCCAACAAAAACTCCATAGCCGCCCGACTCATTAACGGGTTTTACCACTAGTTCTTCGATATTTTGCAAGACGTGGTCGCAATCTTTTGGATCTCTGCATAAAAAAGTCGGTACGTTTTTCACTATAGGTTGCTGTTTCAAATAATAGCGAATCATGTCCGGAACATAGGCATAAATTGCCTTGTCGTCCGCGACACCCGCGCCTGGCGCGTTAGCGATGGCTACGTTGCCTTCCCGCCAGGCGCGCATAAGCCCGGGCGCGCCCAGTGCAGAATCCTCTCGAAAGGTTTCTGGATCGAGAAATTCCTCGTTTATCCGTCGATAGATCACATCGACTTGAACTTCGCCGTCGATTGTCTGCATATAAACTTTGTTGTTATCTCGTACCTGCAGGTCTCGACCCTCGATCAGCTCCACACCCATGCCCTGGGCTAAGTATGCGTGCTCAAAGTAGGCGGAGTTGTAAATCCCGGGGGTCAGCACAACGATAGTTGGCCGCTTACGATCTGTTGGTGCTATCGAACACAGCATTTTATAGAGTTGAGCGGGATAGTCGTCCACCGGCAGAATACTGTGGTTCTCAAAGAGTTCGGGCAAAACACGCTTGGTCAATTCTCGGTTTTCGATCATGTAAGAGACGCCAGAGGGAACTCTCAAATTATCTTCCAGTACCCGGAAGACACCTTTTTCATCGCGCACCAGGTCGGTGCCACACACGTGCGCCCAGGCCTCATGTTTGGGCGTTACGCCGCGACACTCCTCTCGGTAATTTGGCGACCCTAAAACCAGCTCGGCAGGTATGAGCTCATCCTTGAGAATTCTTTGTTTTCCGTAAACATCCTGAATGAAACAGTTTAGTGCTTTAGTCCTCTGAGCTAGACCACGGCTTACCTTTCTCCAATCGCTGGCAGGAATGATTCTCGGGACAACATCGAACGGCCACGCTCTATCAATATTCGTCCCGTCAGAGTAAACGGTGAAGCTAATCCCCATCTCTTTGATGGCCAAGTCTGCGGCGTCCCGATAACGAGCCATAGATTCAGGGGGCTGGTCCTGCAACCATGAGATTACTCGTCCAGTTCCGCGCCTTGCGCGACTTTTGGGCGTTATTAGTTCATCAAAATGCCCGTCTGGTTTATAGATTTGCAGAGTGACCTCTCAAAATTGTTTTGACGATCCTTAACTTCGCGCTCTGGTCTTTGAAGAGGCTGCAGTAAGCGTGCCATGTCGGTACGCTTATGTTGTGTTTTACGGTAGCGCAAGCGTGACGATCTCCATCAATTCATCCTGTCGCCCCACGGCGACAGCAATATATTGTTTGTCATTGTGCAGGTAGGTCATTGGGCTGCCGGTTGGCCGGCCGCCAAGCGGCACGGAGCGCAGTAATGCGCCGTCGCTTTTGTTAAAGAAGTTCAGGGTCTGCAAGGACGAATTTTTGTAGACCAGCAAATCGCCGCTGACGATAACGGCGGCATTACCAATGACCGTTGGGTCCGCAGCACCGGGGACCTGCCATAAGATTGCGCCGGTATTCATGTCGTACGCGGTGATTGCAGACCCGTTACCGGGGTAGGGTGAGCCAGTTGTGGCGCCGTAAAATAATTCCGGTCGGCCATAATAGAAATCATCTGTGCCGCCGTTCTCTAGTCGTACTGAGTGAGTTAGCGGTCCAAAACCTGCTACGTACATTACTTGTGCAGTTGGGTCAAAAGCGGCACCGCCCCAATTTGCACCGCCGCCCTCGCCAGGGGTAATGATCAGTCCTTTTGTGGTCGGTGGTGTGTAAAGAGGGCCGGTGTCATAGCCTGCAGCGCTATAGGGATCGATCATTGCGTCGGCGGAGCTGCCTTGCCGAACGAAGGGCGGCGGCCAGCTCGGAATGGGTTGTGTAAGCGCGGCGCGCTCGCCGGGTACATTAGACGCTGGAACGGCAGTTTCCACGATGGGCCAAACCGGGTCACCGGTTATGCGATCAAACACGTATAAAAAGCCCTGCTTCGAAACCTGGGCAAGCGCTTTGATTGGCTGATCTGCCACCACAATGTCCATAAGATTCGGCGCTGCCGGTAGGTCGTAGTCCCAAATATCGTGATGCACGGTCTGAAAATGCCATTGGCGTTGTCCCGATGCGCAGTCCAATGCGACCACACTGTTGGCGAATAGGTTGTCGCCGAGCCTTTGCCCACCGTAATAGTTGTTCGTTGCAACGCCGGTGGGTAGGTAAACCATGCCGAGTGATTCATCGACGCTCATTGGCGGCCAGACATTGGTGTTGCCGTTCACTTTCCAACTGTCTTGCTCCCAAGTTTCTACACCATATTCGCCCTCGCGAGGTACGGTATGAAAGGTCCACAACAAGTCGCCTGTAGTGGGATCAAATCCACGAACGTCGCCGGGGGGAGAGGGCGGTAGCACTTCACCGTCATGCACACTTGAGCCAAGAATCAGTACATCGGTGCACATGATCCCCGGTGAACTGTTGCCAACTTGGCTGACGATGCCAGCGAAGTCTGGCGCGTCGGGTTGATCGTGGGCATCTGATAACTGCATGCTTGAGAGATTTAATCGTGGCACGTCCTGCAGCAGGTCAACACTGCCGAAACCCGAATTGCCGAAGCCAGTTCTGGGCTTGCCGGTAACCGCGTTTAGTGCGATTAAGCGGCCGTCGCCGGTGGGCATATGAATAGTTTTGCCGGCGGTGCTCTCATGGTACGACACGCCTCGGTGCAGATAGCCGTTATTAGGTGGGCGCGCATAACGATAGCTCTCTGGATCGAATTGCCACAGTGTTGAGCCATCGGATCCGTTGATGGCGGCCACTTGGCTGAATGAAGTACTGGTGTAGAGGACGCCATCAATGAACAGAGGGGTGGCCTCAAAAGCGGTATTTTGTACCCCGCTTATGTCGTTATCGGGAGAACGCCAGCGCCAGGCGACTTCTAGTTCGGCAACATTCTCGCCGGTAATTTGATTAAGTGGTGAATATTTCATGCTGGCGTTGTTACCCGCGTAAACAGGCCATAGGCCTTGTTCAGTGCCAGTGGCCACGATGTTTCTTGAGTTGGTCACCGTAACCGTCGTTTGTATCGGTGTCGTTGTCACTGTGCCGTCGGAGACCGTCAACTCGACCAAATAATCGCCTGATTGGTCGGCGGTGAAACTAACTGCATCGCCTAACCCAGAAATGATTGCTTTGCTGCCTGTTGGTTTGCTGAGTAAGCGCCAGTGATAAGTCAGTGGGTTGGCGTCGGGGTCTTGGCTTTGCGCGGCCAGTAAATCTACTGTGGAGCCCACGGCGACCATCTGAGTGGGTGTGATTGATGTGGTTGGGGCTGCATTGCTGGCAGTACTGCTAGGTTGTGGCTCTAAAGCGTCGAAAACTTTGTTCAAAAAAGTTTCACTGGAAAAATTCGCAGGTTCTTTGGTGTCGTGATAGTTACCACCACTACGAAGAGTGCTGCCATCGCCCCTGCGTACATAGCGGCTGAAGCGCAGGACGACTAAATCGTGTTCGGGGTAAACACCTATTAACTGGCCCATGACTCCCAGTGCGGCATATCCGCCGTTAACAGCTGGCCACCAGTAATAGCCGTAGTTACCGAATCGCGCGGGCTGGGTGCTGTGGTTAATCCAATCGGCGCTAATAACCTGTTCATCCAGCCAGAGACCTTGTCGTGCATAGAGTAGGCCGAACCGCGCGAAATCTCTTGGAGTGGCATCAAGACAGCAGTAACTCAGCACGTTATTGGCTTCGTCAGTCCACCATTCGCTATTGATGCCTATTCGGTTTGCGATGCCGTTGGTCCAATATTCCGCTGGCGATTGTCCTGTCGCTTGGTTGACCAGCTCGCCTGCGAGCATGACGTCGGAGTTGGAGTAAACATAGACTTGCTCGCCGGGCGCACCAATCAACGATCGAGCCAAAGACAGCTCTAATTGATCGGCTGCAGCGTACAGATCACCGCCGTCTGGAATGCCATCTCCATCCTCGTCGCTAATTAACTCGAGGCCTGTTTTTACTGTAAGCAGGTGCTCAACCGTAATGTCTGATTTCGGCGTATCTATCCATGAGGCGAAATAGTTCCCCAGGGGTTCCTCCAGGCCTTTTATGACGCCTGACTCTAGGGCCGTACCAACCAGTGCGCTGGTGATGCTTTTCGCGACTGACCAACTGGTCACTAAGCTCGAGGAGTCTCGGTCATCCGCGTAACGCTCGGCGACAATCGCTCCATTTTTTATGATCAAGACTGCGCCGGTGTCATTTCCGGCGGCGAAGGCATAGTCCAATGCCTCCTGAATTTCATCTGGGCACAGGCCGGATGTTTCAGGCGCAGCGGTTGTCCATGTCTCGCCGGGCCAAGACATTTGCGCTGATGTATTGCTCACAGATTGCGAGCATCCACTACTGCTGGCGGAGGTGCTGTTACCGGTTGACGTTGAACTCCCGGTCGCAGGGCTAGGACTGGAACTTCCGCCCGAACCGCCACCGCAGCCGATAAGCATGAGCGTTAAAAAAATAATTCTTAGCATCACAGAAAAACCTTCGGCCTACCTCACGATTGGGGCCGTGTGTTGGACTCACTGATCATTCTTTATAACGTCCGTAACAGCGCGATGTATGGCTGGTGCGGTGTCTGGGCCTAACGATACGATCTCGCCATAGGTTTCCTCTTCTTCGCCATAAATCCACGGTGCGGTACTGTCCCATTCACTTTTTGGGATAATGTAGCCAATGGCGTCATTCGCTAGGTTCACCATCAGATTAACTTGTCCGCGTAAATGACTGCGTAAATGTGGAACCTCCTGAGGTGGGATCGCATAGTCCGCGCCATCAGGATTTTCGATACCACCTACCGCAATTTCAGGATAAAGCTCGCCGGGAATTGCGGTGATTGTTGCGTCGCCTAATTGCAGGAAAGCGACCTCACTTAAATAGCGAACGAACGGTGGGGTTAAGTGTAATTTGGGGTCACTGTCGACAAGGCCCATGAGCGTGGCGATGGAGAGCATGAAATTATCGATGCCCAGTTCGATCTCGTGGGCACGTATGGTTAAGCTAGGCTGAGGAGAGACTATGAAGTCTCCCTCAGTAGCGGCTTTTATTACGCTCTGCGCGAGACTGTGGCCGAACGCACGGGCCTTTTTATGCCCGGCATCAGTGACGTTCTGTTGCAAGAATAAGTCGTATACCGGATCGCTCGGGCCAGAGGTCATCAAGCCGCCGATGTTGCCGGTGAGCCACATTGTTGTGCCGCCAAGACCCGCCATGTGCAGTTTCTCGTCGTAGTAGATGCCTTGGCTAACGCCGCGTCGTAGATAACCGGCGATGTCTGAGGTGAGCAGCAGGTTCTTGTCCCAGGCCAGTTCGACGTGAATTCCAAAATTGACCAATGTGCCTATTACGGTTTGATCTGGACGACGAAACAGCAGCGCACGAATGTCCTCGTCGATGACTATGGGTTTGCGTTTATCCTTTATTGGTGTGCGTGGATCCGTTGCAATACGTGCAACAGACATTTCCGCAGGCTCTAGATTGCTGATTGCCAATTCCACAGTTGCAAGGATTGATTGCTTTAGTTCCAGCATGTAGTCGGCATCGACACCGCTGGTAAATAAACCCGGCCCCCATAGTCCCTGTGTGTCTGGACCTTCATGATTATGGGTAGCGTGGACCATCAAATAGTCCAAACCCCATTCGGCCGGCACTGCTTGGCGGACATCCAGAACAAATTTGCGCATCAAGCCAATCGTGTCCAGGGCGACAATGGCGATACGATGCTCGCCGTCATCAATGACGACGGCGACCGCCATCAGATCGTCCTTTACGCCTTGGGCGGCGCGCTGTTTTTGGAAACCGGCAATCCATACGGGGTCGAAAACACCGTTACCGTTAACGTCAGTCCAAGTGTCCACGTCGGGATCGAACTGAGCGTCCTCATTCACATCCACCCACTGATCAATAACCTCAGGTGTCACAGGGAGTTTTGCGAACCCCACCTGTAAATTGCTGGCATTAGCGCCAGCAGCACACAGGAATGCGCAACAAAAGACCATTAAACGCCAGTATCCCATCGATGAATTACCCAACATGCTGCTCCCGTTTGATCTTAAAAAATCATATCAGTCGGAAAAAAAGATATATTGCAGCGGAGGCGTGGACGAAACAATCTTTGCGCTCGGTTGTTGTATCGCTCTGGTTGTTCCGCCGCTCCTTGATTTATGTGAAAGCCATAGCGGCTTTCGAGCGCTCTGGTCGAAAGGAGCACTACTGAGCAGGCTGCGACTTGCGTTGTAAATTGCGCTGAACCAAAGGATATATGGTATACATTCGACGGTTCGCGGTTGCTAGGAGAGAGTCATGTTAGTTACAGATATAGAAGCGGTGCACGATGAATTGAAAGCCTGGCGCAGGGACATTCATGCGCATCCAGAGCTTGGGTTTGAGGAAAATAGAACGGCAGAGTTTGTCGCCCAAAAGCTCGAAGAGTTCGGTGTGCAAGTGCACCGGGGCGTAGGCAAGACAGGTCTAGTGGGCGTTTTGCGCGAGGGTAACGAAACTCGGTCAATCGGCTTGCGCGCCGACATGGATGCATTACCGATCCTTGAGCAAAATAAGTTTGCCCATTGTTCGACGCATAAAGGCACGATGCATGCTTGCGGACATGACGGTCATACGGTCATGTTGCTGGCGGCGGCTAAATATTTGGCGGCAAGCAGAGATTTTCGCGGTCAAGTGAATTTCATCTTCCAGCCTGCAGAGGAAGGTCTGGGTGGTGCCTTGGCAATGATTGAAGACGGCTTGTTTGAACGTTTTCCATGCGATCGTATTTATGCCATGCATAACGGCCCCGGCCTACCGGTAGGTAAGTTTGCCGCCGTGCCGGGTGTTCGAACCGCAGCAGGCGCATTTTTCGACATTGACGTTCAAGGCAAGGGCGGTCACGGCGCTTATCCGCATCTGGCCATTGACCCGATACCGATAGCCGCGACTTTGATCAGCGCGTTGCAGACCGTTGTATCTCGGATGATATCGCCTAATGACAGCGCGGTTTTTTCGATTACCAAGATGCATGCAGGGGATGCCTATAATGTTATTCCTGATTCAGCGCGCTTATCGGGCACAGTGCGAACTTTTTCAATGGAGCAAATGGAAAAGATTGAGTCGAGAGTGAATGCGTTGGCTGCGAGCATCTGCGAAGCCAATGGAGCCAGTGCTGAAGTGTCGTTCCGGGTCCTATTTCATCCGGTAATGAACGAAGCGGGCGCAACGACCTTCGCGGGAGACGTCTGTAGTGGTCTAGTAGGCGACGACAACGTGCTGCGAAAGGGCGCTCCAGGGACTGGTTCAGAGGATTTTTCGTTTATGACCGAAAAGGTGCCGGGGTGTTACGTCATTATCGGCAACGGCGAGACGAGCAGTTCTCTGCACAACCCTAACTACGATTTCAACGACGATGCGCTTGTCTATGGTGGCAGCTTCTTTGCGCGAGTGGTGGAGCAGGAATTAGCCGCCGGTTAGCGGAATTTGTCGTTTTATAAAGCGCACGCCCCACCTGCTTGATGTAATATGCGCGCCTCGCGGCGCTCTGCGCCGCGCGACTGCGCCCATAGCACAACTGGATAGTGCAACAGCCTTCTAAGCTGTAGGTTCCAGGTTCGAGTCCTGGTGGGCGCGCCATATGCTCTGCGTAAAAAAGCCCACCGGAGAGGTGGGCTTGGGTTACGCTAAACCAACGCTAATGATAATACCGGGGAACGCGGTTATCTTTGCAGTTTCCCTTGTCATCTGCTTCACATGACCAACTCCTACCTGTTCTACCGCCGCCGCCATTGGTGATTCTGATACCCCTCAACCATGCCCTTTGAAGCTGCCTTTCTATAGATTCTCCTTCTATCCGTTTTATGGACTCTGTGTTGCGAATGTTTTGGGCGATTGCAGCCTTTTCCTTTGCCTTCTTCTCAATCTGCTTGCACTTAGCATTCAATGCGCCGTAAGTAAACTTACCGTTGTTGGGTAGCGCTCCCGTTACTTTGTGATTGATGTCATAGGCAGTTACTTGGGCTTCCGTCAAATTAGGGTAAGGCACGTTTTTAACGCCCCATTCTCCGAATCTGCCTAAACTTATGGTTAAGTTTGCTGTGTTCCAAGCTAAGCCCTTTGCGACATACACGTCACTCCCATTGTTGCCTGTTACCTGTATGGACCTTTGCAGATGATTACGCGATGCGTAAAGGGCAGATGCACCATAACATGCGAACTCCTCAAGCGTTTCACAGTCGGGACAGTGCATTTTATCTTCAGCCTTTAGGGTACATTGGGAAGATGCTGCCGCTTGTTGAGCGAAAAATATGCCGATACATAAAATGAATAACTTACGCATCTAACAACTCCCGCATTTGGGTGCTGCCAGTGATTTC
>ERZ802830.1596-NODE-1596-length-21435-cov-7.27362_pt1 | contig 21435 bp, 39 predicted proteins | sample MGYA00345654_ERZ802830 | MGnify/ENA primary metagenome ERZ802830 (study PRJEB30503, sample SAMEA104212375) | marine metagenome | biome: Westerlies Biome; feature: [SRF] surface water layer (ENVO:00010504) within the epipelagic zone...; material: water...
TTTCACTTCCACAGCCTCGGCTAAACCTGAGCCTGTTGAAGAAGAAGTTGTTGACAATACACCAGCATGGCTTGTTGCAAGACAAAAAGCATATGGTGCAGTAGAGGCACAAGTTGAGTTTATAACAGAGAACGGACTAGAAGCGTGGCAGGCTAAAGTTGCTAAAATTAAAACGGATAATCCAAAGCCTGACTAATGGTAGTAGCTGAAGTTCTCACTGGTATCAGTCTTGTTAAGGCTTCAGTTGATTTTATTAAATCTAATATTTCAACATGCCAAGACATTGGGCAGATAGCTAGCCAGATAGATGATCTGTTTGCTGGTGAAAAACAGGTGCAACAAGCAAGAGCCAAAAAGTCTGGCAGTAGTTTGGGCGATCAGTTTGGTGTTGATACTGTAGCTAAAGAAATGATTGACGCAAAGTTGGCTGCTGAACAATTACGAGAAGTAGCAACTATGGTTGATATGAGGTTTGGGCATGGTACTTGGTCTGGCATTTTGGCTGAACGCGCGAAACGCATCTCGGAAGCGAAAGAGGCTGAAGCGGCTGCGAGGCGAGAGAAGATTAAAAGATCAAATGAAATGGAAGAATCAATCAAAATAGCTTTAGGTGTTTTCTTGCTTATAGCTGCGGTTGTTGGCTTGTTTGTTTTCTTAATGTTTAGTGTAGCAATGGCGGTACAGATTGATCACGGTCGAGCAATTTCTTAAGTGGAAAGTATTACCACGCTTTATGATGCTGGTATCTACAGCAATGAGTTGGCGTTGTGCTGAATGGTTTATGGCATTGGATACGCCGACTGCTTCTCAGTCAGCTTTTGTTTCGGTTGTGATGGGGGTTATGACAGGCGTGTTTGGCATTTGGATGGGTCACGAACATAAAGGAGAGAGCTAATGTTTACTGCTTTGATAGGGCCGATTGCATCTCTTGCCGGATCTTTTCTTGAGAACAAGGTAGAGCAATCTAAATCTAAAGGTGCTGTTGCCAAGGCTGAGGCTGAGGCAAAGGCTAAAGTTCTTGTAAGTTCTGCTACATCGGTAGCGGAATGGGAAAAGATTATGGCTCAGTCTACGCAAAATAGCTGGCGTGATGAGCTTGTTTCGATAGTTGTGTTGATTCCTGTCGTGCTGGTTTTTGTGCCTGGCATGGAAGAGATTGTGAAGTCTGGCTTTGATAGACTTAATGAGTTGCCTGAGTGGTACACATATCTAGTTTTTCTTGTATGCACCTCGGCATTAGGAATTAAAGGCATAGATAAATTTAGGAAAAAGTAATGAACGTAGATCAGTTGCGTAAAGAGTTAGAAATTGACGAGGGTATTAAGCATGTCACATATAAGTGTAGTGCTGATCGGCTTACTTTTGGGATTGGTCACTTGGTCTTACCAGATGAACCAGAGTATAACCAGCCAGTCGGAACGCCTGTCTCATCAGATAGAGTTACAGAGTGCTTTGATCGTGACGTTGGAACAGTCATTGAAGAATCTAAGCGGCTGTATCCGCAGTTCGATAACCTGCCAGAAGAAGTAAAGTTAATCATATGCAACATGTTATTTAACTTAGGGTTGCCAACTCTGTCTAAATTTAAGGACATGCAAGCTGCTATCAATGACAGGCTATGGGATGAAGCAGCCGATGCTATGTTAGATAGTAAGTGGGCGAGGCAACTTCCTAATCGTTCTGGTCGTTTGATTGCTAGGATGAGGAGTGTTTAATTTTTTTGCGGCTCTAACACATTTAAAGTTAAAACATACTAATAAGTCATTATTTAAACCACCTTCTATCCAACCACAAAATCCTGATCCTAATTTTTTAATTGGCTCATTCTCCCATCTGTGTTTTTTCCCACAGACAACACATAGCCCCTGATATTTTTCAAATATTTGTTCACTACTTATCATTAGCTTCTACTTCTGATGTGATTGCAGCATAGCCAGCTATATCGCAGTGGCAGGCTTATAGAGCGCATGAGAGCCGTAATTTAGGGGGTAGGATCATACACGGAGGGTTGCCAACGCCTGTCCTGACGCATCCTAGAGCGTTTTAATCTACTTCTTCAGCCAATTCTGAGGTAATCGCAGCATATCCAGCTATATCTACCAGTGTATCGTGATGTGGTTTGATGTGTTTGCCAGATTGCGTTGATGCAATTCTTGCTACCTTAAATAGTATCATCATAACCCCAACATCTTTTGCAGTTATTTCTTTGTGAAGATAAGTTGGATGAGGTTCGATGTTATTAATGTATTGCTCCCAAAGATCAGCCACTAATCCTAAGTTATCTTGAGGCGAACCAAACTGACCTTCTCTTTCTATGGTAGCGGCTGCGGCTTCTTTAAGAATTTTATCTCTTGTCATTACGAGGTCTTCCTGTGCTGTTAATATTTAGATGACCACCCAATGAAGAGTGGTGCATGACTAACTGTGTTTGAACTGGATAATATCTTCCAACATCTTCATCGATGACATCATCAGCAAAGGCGTTAGGGGGTAGAGTAGATTTTTTAGGAGCGTATAGAGCCTTACGTTTAAGCGCGTCACTCATATTACTTTTTAATTGCTGCATTTCTATCAATCCTTGTGTGTCATTTGTGTAAACTTGGGTGGTCAAAGGTGGATAAAGGTGGCAAAACCTGCATAAATGCAGATGATCAGCCAAAATAAATAACTGCGTAACATGCTGATAAATAAGAAGAGAATGGTGCTGCCAGCGTGATTCGAACACGCGACCTCACCCTTACCAAGGGTAAATACATTTGTTATAACCGTTGGATTTCGTTGACGTTTTATCATTTGCGCTTCTCCATTGTGTGTCTGGTGTGTGCATCTGGTAAATCTGCGTATCTAAAAACCATGCTCTCACTATTCCAACCACCTAATTTCATTAAGCTTTTTAAATCTGCACCTGATTGCATTAAATGACTAGCAAAATGATGCCGCCAATCATGCACTGTGAAGTCAGGTATGCCTGCTTTTTCGCAGGCTTTTACATGTATTCGATACATGCTGTCACTGCTTGCGTAAGGATGCGCGTGTTGTCTTATGCTGCCATCTTTATAATATGTATTTCTGGTTAAGAAGATTTGCCCTGAGTTGCTTCGCTGTATATCTTCCCATCTTAATTCAAGATGTTCTTGCAAAGCTGTCTTTACTCTTGAATGCATAGGAACAGTGAGCCACTTGCCGCCTTTTACTTTAAGCTGCAAGGTGTCTACCTCCATATTAATGCCTGGCAAAGTTAAACGCATTCCTTCTGTGCGTCTGAACCCTTGATAAGAAATCATAATAAAGTAAGCGCGAATAAAATCTGGATAACAGGAGAACAAATGCTCTTGTTCTTCTACTGTTAAGTATCTTATTCGGTGTTCACCTTCTTTTTTCTTTGGTATGTTGTAAGTCACAGCAGCATGGTTGAGAATAGAAACCAGTGTCGTTCTAATGCGGTTGACATGTGAAGGGGTCGCACCCTTCAACTTTCTTTTCACAAATTTATTCCATGCTGCTGTGTCTAGTTTAGAGATAGGTATCTTTCCCCACTCCAATTTCAAGCGGCGCGTGTTTACTTCACAAGTCGCACCTTGCTTGGTTGTTTCAAACCAATCATCAGCAACTTCATTAAATGGGGTGAGGTTATCCCCACCCTTCATTTCATTTATTACGCGCTGTTCGATAGCCCGACATTCTTCCTCGGCCTCCCGCCTGAGCGTATGGCCTGTGGTTTTTCGGACTGTTTTCTTTTGACCAGCGTAGGTGACTGTGCCTTCGATGTGCCAGATTTGACCACGCTTTTTGATGTATAGCATTTGCTCATTGCCTCTAATAACAGATCATATTGATCTTGCGTCATTGCTCTGGTGTTGCCAATACGAATAAATTCAAGCTGGTTTGCTCTGACAAAACGAGCCAAGGATTTATGTGAGATCCTTAGCTCGTTTGTCAGGTCATCAAAATGGTATATCATTTTTGGAAACCTCTTCGCCGGAAGGTAATGCTACTACATCAGCCGTAGGCTGAGGCTGGACAGGCGCAGGGGCGGCTGCATAGTTTTGATCTTTGTCTAACGCACTCAAGCCTAAATAATTAAGGCCGTCTCTTTCGTTGCGATAGCCAAACACAAGCTTTCCTTCACCAAGGTTGCCGCTGTAATCATAGTTCTTTGCACTGTCTTCTGGTTCTGGAAACAAAATTCCACACTGAAGATAGATAACAAGATTGCCATTGTTTTCTTTTACAACCATTGCTCTGTTAGCATAACCATCATCTTTGACTTTAAACTCATTGACATGAAGTTTACCATCTAAGATCATTTGGCCTGAGTTATCATTACAAGGGTACACTGCACCCTTGTTTGGTTTTGGATCATATTCGTTCATTAGAATTTTACCTTTTCAACATTGGAAGAAGATGGGGTTACATTGACAATATTCGTGTCAGGTTTAGTTGGGCCTTTGCTTGCATCATTGGCATCGTCATCGGTTGGCAGACCGAATGCAGCCAGCAATGAATAGCGTTTAGCATAGGTGATGCCGCTGCCCATTTTCTGTGGGTCAGATGGATCTTTAGTTCGGATAGGGCAAATGCTTTCGCGCATTTCACCAGATGGCTGATGCCTGATCTGGGTACGCACGATCTGCACAATCGTACCTTCAAGCACAATCATGTCTAGCGGCTGCTCAAAGTAGATGCCGAACTGATTAGCATATCGAGCAGCATCAATGGCTGCTTCAAGAGACGCATACTTATTTCCAAAGTGCGGGTTCTTTTTATCTTGGGAAGCAATTACAGATAGTTTCTGATATTCAAGCATTGCTTCGTCCATAGTCTTTGGTATTGAGGTTTGTTTGTCCATGATTTGCTCCTTAGTTCATGGTAATGCGGCAAGCACCACGCTTGTCACGTTTGATAGTGAGTAAGTCACAAAAGACTTCGCGCTCATCGGCTGCGACAAGTGACTTGAGTTCTTTCTTAACAATCTCATGCTCTTTGGCTTTGTCCTGTGTCAGCACAAAGTCAGAGGCTAATGATGTGAAGTGATTGTCTTTGCTCGCATCGCGCAGCTTGAGGCCGTTGATGTCGATAGCAGACCAGTCAATCTTGTACTGTGCTGGATCTTTTGGCGGCTCGGTATCATCAATAACGTGCTGCCAGAAGTCAGCGACACGATCTATAACAGCATTAAAATATTCTTTGCTTCGATCAACGACACAGTAATCATGCGTGTTGCCAAAGATGACAGACAGATACGCTTTGTCTATGGCGTGGCAATGCATGTACATCTGTACTTGAGGCATGTAACTTTCAAGCATGTCGTTCATGTTGCGGTTACTGGATGTGTGCTTGCACTCGACAACGTACTGCACACCTTGCTCATCTTCAGCGATAGCATCAACTTTGGCCTTGATAGGAATTTCTATGATACCGACATGCGACCTGGCTTTTATTATGAGTTTCTTTTCTTCGATGTCTTCAGATGCGCGAGGCATATCCAAGCCAGTATCCTTGGACAGCCAATCAAGATTGAACTGCTCGGTATATGTGCCAAGATTGACTTTGAAGATGTGGCTTAGATCATCAGGCTGCTTGCGGCCTGTCTTGACTTGCCACAGATCATACCAATCACCGCGTAATATATTGTAGAGGTCAGAACCCCCAATGAAACCTTTGCGTTCCATGTTCACTCCTTTATTTATACTGCACTATTGCACAACTACTGACACAAAGCAATGCATTTATGCAGTTTGTTTAACAAAGATCGGCGCGGATGAACCATAGGTTCACATACTTCAGCGAACTCGGCAAAGGATGGGAAGAACTTAGCTTTCTTCTTCACCGCATCGATGCTGTAGATGATGATGTCAGCCGGATATTGTTGCAGTTCTTCAGCAATCGCAATGCATTTACCATGCAACATATCAGGATCGAATGACGCACCAAGAGTAACCACAGGCGCAATAGCTTTGACGCGCTCTGCTATTTCTTTGAATGGTAGGCTATGCATAGACTTATCAACAATAGATATAGCTTGCTGTAGCTTGGCTACGTCTGTGCATTTGATATCGTATGTGATGACACTGAAGTCTGAATTAAACTTCTCATCATACGATCTGGATAGAACCGAACTTACGCATGCGCGTACTTTGGTTGTCACTAGTGCTGGATCGCCCACCTCTAGCTGCCGCTTGGCTCCCTCCGTTAAGATGTCTAACCGTTGCGGTTTTGCGGCGGTACTTATTAAAGAACCATTTGTATTGCCTGTCCCAACTAACTCTTGTTGAGCCGTTGGCTTGCCAATACTCGCGAAAGCAAACTTCTTCAAAGTCATGGTCTTGCTCCTCTATATTTTTTATTGCATCTATCTCTGCACGCAGTTTTGGGGATGCAACCCAATCATCAGGAATCACTGTCTTCTTCTTTATCATCAGGAATCACTGTCTTCTTCTTTATTGGTTTATGATTGGTTACTGATAGGTTACTGCCCACCTCAGAGACAGCCGTGTCTACCTCAGAGACACTGGTGTCTACGAGAGAGACACGATAGGTAGTTGATGTGAATGCGGTAGGCATCCGTGTGATGTAGCCAGCTTCGACAAGTGTGTTTAGTTTCTTGGCTACTGTTGACCTGCCCATGCCAGTACGTTTGGCGAGGGTAAATGTGCTAGGCCAGCACTCGCCTTGCTCATTGGCGTAATCACACAAGGTGACAAGCAGCCATTTGGCAAGGGCATCATCGATGTCGAGACGCATAGCGTCAGCCATCATACTAAACATTGGTTGCTATCATTACTCGCTGTTGTCTACCGCTGCGACCGGGCAACTTCTCACCAGTAAATGCAATCAAACCTTTTTTCTCCAACTCGTTGAAGCGAGAGCTAACTGTTGATGAAGACATGCGACCATATTTATTCTCGCAGTAATCAAGCACATCAATATAAATGCATGGCTGTAGTTCTTTGACTGCATCAAGCACCATTTTCTGCACCTTGGTAGGCTCAAAGCTTTCGGCTGCTTCGATGCTGGTGATAGGATCATTGGCTCTATATAAATGCTTAGGCATTGGGGGCTGATCCAAGCCCATGCGATCAAACAAATCGTTCATGTTCTCTCCTTATATTGTGTGTTAAACCGCGCATAAAGTTTATGAACGGCAGGGTCATTGCTGCTTGTCGCAGCATCAGCCAGCATTCGATTGATTAACTGGCAATCTTCAAAGCGCAGCCATACTGGATAGCCTTCTGGCTTACCTAGTAAGACGCGGGTAATATAATCTGCTGTGTTTCTATACTGCTGCATTGTTGCAGTAGAATACAACATGCTTGACAGAATGCCAAGCTTTAATGCAGTATGTAATTGAAGTTGATCCTTCAAAAATAACGGATATCGGGTGGCTTACTGACTCCTTGTAAGCCACCCGATTATTTTACCAGCTAAGGGATTGCTGGCTTCAATACATATAAAGTTCGGCCCACTCTTTTGCTTGAGCAGATAGATGTCAGCTTCCTGTTCCTTGTGTGTCTTGGTCAGGAAACTAAAGCCTCGTCCTGTTGCTTGATATTTAGATTCCGCAATCAGAACTCCGGCTTTGGTTTTGATCTGGATGTCTCCACCAAACTCGCCTCCCAACTGTCCAGACAGCGGTTGGCGTTTCGCTTCCGCACCGAATTTCGATAGCCATTCGACCCACCATTTTTCGTGGTAGTTTCCTTTATTGCGCTGAGATGTTGCCATCGTTGTTCCTCATGGCATGAGACGCAGACCAATACCCCATGCCCATAGATTACATACCAAGGTGTGATGTCACCGCAGCCCTGACATTTTTGTGAGTGGCCTGTCTTATTTGGTTTTGATTTCGACTTGCGCGCCAAGTGCATCTATCCAACAAATTAAAAGGAAGTTGGAAGGCACACGTTTATATTGCTCCCATTTGTGTACGAGTGAGGAGGTGCAGCCGATGCGGTCAGCCAGTTCTTCTTGTGACCAGCCTTTCTTGTGGCGAACACTAACCAACCCCTCAACAACTTGTGACCAGCGAGGGCTTATATTTCTTGGAGCAGAGTAATGCGTAAATGCATCGCGCATTAGATTTCTTTGGCAACCTCACGATTATTTATTATCTGCAAAACTTTTTGTGCTGTATTAAAATGTAAATCTGTACCATTTGCAGCACGATAATAAGTGGACGTTGGAATACCGGCATGTCTAAATGCTTGTATTAACGTGACATCTGCTTGTTTGGCAGCGCAGATTAGCTGTTCATAATAGCTTAACATGCTTGCACTCTACTGCATTTATGCACGATTGCACAAGTGCTATTGAATATGTTATGCATTAATTACTAATGCGAGTTGACATCTTTTCCTTTAGTTATGCAGTAGAAACTAAATGCTTTGATGATCAGCGGTGAAAAACGATGGAAGACTTTGAGGTTAAAGCTATTCGTGTATGGATGCGTTCTATCATGGATACTAAAGAATGGACTGCAAATAAGTGGGCTACCTTAGCGGGTACAAGTCCGACTAACATAACTAGGTTTTTGAATGGTGCTAAATTTGTTCCATCTTCTAAGACAGTTGGCAAATTAGCTGCTGTTGCTGGAAGTTCACCTGATTTAGGTGGGCAAGATCTTATGAATTTAGCTAGTCAAACTATCCCATTTTTCTGTGCAACTGATTTAAGGAAATTGGGAACCATGACAGTATATAATGTAAAAGGCGATCTTATTGCATATAGATTTAACAAAGATCTTACGCCCTACGGATTAAGTAACGGCGATACATTGGTAGTTCGCAAGCAGACCAAGTTTGAAACAGGAGATACTGTTGTCCATGAATGGTTAGACAATGGTTTATTAGAGGAACTTGACAGATTGGAAGGCCATGCCCAAGGTCATAGTGAAATTGGGCTTGGCGTAAAGATGAAAGGTCACAATGAGATATGGAAAACAAAACGCAAATATGCTGTATCACTGAATGATGTCAAAGTTATTGGCAAACTTGTACAGATCATCAAGAATTTTGAGTAGATTTTAACAGCTTGAGGGCATGCATAACTGTTGTATGATCCTTGTCTATAGCTTTGCCAATGGTAACAAGACTGGCCTTGGTTGTGGCATAAGCTTTAGCAAAGTATTCATGCCTGGCATTTACAATATTTTTTGCTGTGCGTTGGCTTATCATTTCCATCCATGATACCTGATTGCTTTCGCATATATCTCTTGCAATACATACGCATTGCTCAAGCTGCCATTCGCGGTCAATAAAAACGTCATCAAATTTTGGCATTAACTTTCTCCTAAAGGTTATGGGCTGGCTAATGTGGTAGTGCCAGCCCATGTAGCGGTCTCCAATTTTCAATGAGGAAGTCAAACCTCACTAGACATTTGCCTTTCAACGTTGTTGAACTTACTAAAACAATGAGGGTTGAATCTCATTGCAACATTGATCTCGCCATTTACTTGATGACTTGATCAATCCTTCTAATGCCTGATCGTAGTAAGGCATGAACAAGGATCTATATCCTGTCTCTGTCATAGGAAGCTGTACTGGTGGCGTTGCCATTATCTCGTAGTGAGACATGGCATACGGACACCCTTCGTTATATATTTCGTGGCTGATAACGACATCACTCCCTCTGTATTTGAACTGATGAAGTGTTTGCTTGTTCGTTATCATTATGTTTGGTTCCCATATTTTATTATTAAACTTTGCGCTTCATGCAGTTTGCTTTGCGCTTCACCCAACAAAGTTTTGTCATCTGGTGGTTGGTGAGAATAAAAGACCGCATCAATTTTAATGATTGCTTGCGTTACATTTTTAAATGCTTGTCCTAATTCAAGATTAGTATCCATTAAGCTGCTTCCTGTTCTGCTTGTGGTTGTGCATCGACCATGTACTCGACAGCTTTGGTGGCTGCGCTTGCTGCTTGGAAGATGAACTTGCTGTCATTGCTCAAAGCTTGGAGCCAGTTAGCCAGATAGTCTGTGTGATCTGGCCTAACTGTTGGCTCCAATCCAAGATGAGCCATGAGGAATGCGGCTCCCATCTCCGCTATCAGTTCCTCATAGGCATACTCTCTGCGTTTGGATGACATGGTTCGATCAAGCCTAGACTTGTGGCCTGTCCAATGGACATGCTCATGCGCTAGGGTTGAGTAGTAATCAACGCCTGATCTGAAGTCAGAGAAGGTTGGCATCTCAATGCGGTCTTTGCTTGGCATATAGAATGCACCGCGCTGACTGCCGACAACCACAGTTGACTTTGTGTTAGTAAAGAAACCATCAACGGCAGCTATTGGTTTGTCTGGGTTATCAAAGCCAATCATCTTGGGGTAGTACATGTCAGGCAACCCATCGATCTGATCAACATTGAATACTGAGTACCACTTCATAACCTGATAGGTTTCGTCACTGTCTTTCTTTTGGGCTGGTGCGCTATAGCAAATGGTGGTTCCTTTCTCAAGATATCGTACTTGCCCACCCAATGCTTTTGCCTGACGATATGTCATCCAAGTGGGAGAGTTACGATCTTGCAGCCACAACAATAGTATGTTGATACCTTTGTATCGTTGGCCTGTTGATCGGAGTGGCAAGAAGCTGCCGCCATTGAAGGGCTTGATCCAAGGCTTAGTGCCTGCCTTTAATTGATTGGCTATCTGCTTGGTTACGTCATCATACTTTGACATTATTTAACCCTCCATATTCTATGCCCATTCTCATCCATCTTTCGGGTCTTTATTTTGATGCCGTTGCGAGATGCATACTGACGGAAATGAACCACGAAAGTGGAACCGCATAGAAAACTGTCACCAATATCCATGTCTTTCATAAAGCCATATTTGGAACTTGATCTGGTTTCGATGGGAATATTCTTTTCGATTTTATACATTACATTGCACTCCATGCTGTGTTGCGTTCACACATTGATAGGTTGTCATCAGCCTCGGCTTTCATCTGATCAAGCTTGGCTCCTTCCCATGCAGCCACAGCACGATCCAAGAATTTTTGACGGTTCATGCTGGGGTTTGCATCGCAGATTTTATTGACCATTCCCACGATATGAGATGGGTGATCTGACATTGGGGCAAGAACATCTGAGATAAAATCAAGATGTATATCTTCAAACAAATCCGACATATTATTTTGCTCCTTCATGTTCGAATGTTCTTCTTATGTGAATGATTAAAGGGCGGCGTTCTTTGACAGGATTAGTTTCCATGCACACGCAATGTGTCCATTCAACACAGCCAAAGCCATCGGGTACACGAACCCAGCCATCATGTTTGTTGTGACAATATTTACAGTTTAGTTGCGACATATTTTGCCAACCGATCTATCTGGTGAGTGAGGAAATGAATGACTAATAATGAGAAGCCGAACACTCCCAAGATGAAGCTGATTGCTATTAAAAATTCGATCATCGTTACCTCGTTGCTATGATTTATCTTAGTGCATTAATGCAGTAAGTACAATGTTATTTGTGTGAATTATGTGAATTAATGCAGAGAGTGGTGAAGAATAGGGGGGGTTATTCACCAATAGTTTTGACTAATTTTCACCCTGATTGCGGGTGCTGCGTGGCGGTTCACATTGGGGGGGCTGCTCGCTTGGGCGGCAGGGAAAGGGGCGATGCCAAGGACGCGATAGCGGCCCTGGCATTGACGCACTGGCTCGCTGCTTGTAAGGGAGGAAACCAAGCGAGCGAAGCGAGCGCGATTTTTTTTTCAAAGCAAAAAAAAACCCAGCCTTTCGGCTGGGCTTCCCGCTGCGGGGATAATCAAGCGGCTCTGCGCTTGATCATCTCTGCCTTGCGTGCCGCGATATCTTCAGCGGTCGGGGCTGTGGGTGTAAGGATGCGTTTGGTCTGGCGTGCCTCTTTCTGTTTGGCGTACCACTTGCGACCGTAATAATCACCCTTGATCTTCGCACCAGACTGCCATGTGAAACCTGACACGCAATTAAAAAGATCAACGTCAAGGTCAAAGAACATTTTTGCATTCGCATGATGCGCTTCGGCTTGCGCTGCGCGATCAGCGAGTTGCAAAAAGCGTGCGCTTTCGTTGCCGTTGATTTCGAACTCCTGTGCCTGTGCATGTTCGGCTTGGTCAAAGCGATCTTTGGCAGACTCCAGATTGTAGGCCGATTGATCAACACGGCTGCCAAGCTGGTAAAAGATACCAATATTAAAATATTGGTTCTCTTCACCAGAGGCAGCGTTGATGCGTTTGCTGTCATGGTCAAGGGCTGCCATGTCAAAGTTGTCAATGATTGCGTCGTTAGATGTGTATATATCAGTCATAAATTTACTCCGTGTTAAGATGTGGCTCAAAATTGAGCATGAGGGGAAACACCCCGTGTTTCTTCTCTTGCCTCACGGCGAGTGCGAGGGGTGAATCGTCAAGCGGAAACCGCCCAGCAAGGCTGCGCGTTTCTGCTTTACGAGAGGGGAATGTCTTCCCCTCCCACGGTGTGTGTAGTTCTCATGCATCATACCCCAGCGTTTAGCCGCCAATTTCTGCGCGGAGAGCGAGCGCAAGCGAGTGGACAGCTAGGCGTGGACGGCTTTGCCGGATTGCTCCAAGCTCCGCTTGGCAAGCAATACGCGCCAAAGGGCGGGCTGCGTAGCGCAGAAATAGCAGCCCCCTTGGGCTGCGGTGGCTGCTATTCGCGGCTAATCGAAGGGGTGTACAGTGGGGCTACAATTGTGCGTTGACGCATGTGTGCAATCCCGCAAAGAATGGGGGGGAATACAAGGGGGGGTTCTTGATGGGAGTAACTAATGAGTGAACTGGTTAAGAGTGGCTTGACTGCCAAGCAGACGGCCTTGGTGGATACGCTTGTAGCAACTGGTTGTAGCATCACACAGGCCGCTGCTCAGGCAGGCTACGCTTCCGGCGATAGCGGGAGAGTGACAGCCAGCAGGGCTTTGCGACTACCGCATGTGCAGGAGTACATGATGAGGTGCGTGAGTGAGGCATTGGGTCTCAACGCTACGACAGCCGCCGCTAAGTTGGTGGCGCTTGCCAGAGGAGCCAAGAGTGAGTACGTGCAGCTAGAGGCGAGCCGAGATATCCTAGACCGTTCTGGCTTCAAGGCTCCTGACAAGCACATGCACCTGCACGCTGGTGAGATCTCTGTGTCCATCGATCTGTCCTAGCGGACATTGTGCGCGACGTTGCCGCGCGATTACTTAGTGGTCGAAGCCCCGATCCTAGATCGCATGGCTTCTCCGCAGATCGAACAGCGGTATTAATCAACGAGGGGTGGGGGGGGTTAAAAACCGATGCCTACCACCCTCGAACCCGCCCCATTCTCACATTATTGCCACAAAGGTTCGTTACAACTAGCGCATGGTTAATTGGTTATTCTTATTGTGCTGTGATGCAATCTACTGGCTAGAAGCGGTAAGTGGCATTTCGTATGAAGCGTGGAACTTAATCCTGTTTGTGTTTCTGCAACCAGCACTAATCATTTTATTTTTTGTTCTGTGGGTGCGCGGCCTGATTGTGCGTTGAGGTTTTAGATACTGCACTGCCATATTGCAGTCATGTCTAGTGTCATACCCAACGCCGTGAACTTCGATGCATTGCTGACCTCCCTCCCTCAGCATATGAACTTCTATCTTCGCGGTATCCTTAACTCCGCTAATATGTCTTTGTTCCCTGATGCTGAAGCCAGCACCATGACAGAGGATCATGTTAGCGGAGAATTTTTAGAAGCGTTAAAGCTTGCAGTAGATACAGCCCATCCTGATTTGAAGGAGGGTGACATTGTAGGCTTTGGGTATCAGGACATCCGAAAAATTCTTGGCGGCGAAAGTATTTTTGCCAAAGAAGATAAGTATGCAATCGAAACGATTGGTGAGCAGATACGCACATCGCTTGGTAGCTTTGGCGTTACCATGAAGGATGGGCAGGTACAGATTTTTGATACTTATGATTTTCTTCCTCAAGGCGGCTTCGATAGATTTTTAGAAGACATAGCCACTGGTATGTATCCGGCTGCCAGAACTCTCGGCGGCATTCTGATGCCAGAGAACCCTGACGGTTCTTCCAAAGAAGATGCTATGCGTGTTCGCATTACTCTTCCTCAAGAGCCGAATGTTATCGATGTAGACTTTGATGACGAGCCTGACGAGGACGCAGGGGATTTTGTATTCCGCGGCCCGATGACTAACAGGCGTAAGAAGATATGGGATAACTTTACCAGTTTATTGCAAACATCAGAGATGAGTATTCCATCTTCAATGACTGAGATGCGGAATAACTATGATGCTATTGCGTCAGACCCTTCCAATGATCTTCCCACTACAGATGAACTTGTAACTCAAGGAGTATATTAATGTTTGGCTTATTCACTAAAAGCGAGAACAAGCGGCTTGATGCTGTTCGTGAGAGAGCAAAGAAGCTGGCTGACAAGCCTAAACCGCCAGCTACTAAGGCCACTGCCACTGGCTCTTCTTTATCGAAGAAAGCAGTAGCAAAAGCCACCAAGAGAAAAGCGGCTGCTAACGCTACAGCTAAGAAAGCTGCACCAAAGAAAATCAAGAAGGACGTAACTGTACGTTCTGGCGATACGCTTTCTGACATTGCAAAAAAGTATAGCACATCTGTTCGTCAGATGATGGCTGCTAATCCAGGCATTAAGAACGCTGACAAGATCCGTGTAGGGCAAGTCTTGAAGCTTCCTAAAGAAGTAATCACTGGTTCATCTATTGGCAAAACTAACAACCCATATCAGGGTCAGTCTTCCAAAGAGATTACATCCGGCAAGTCAAAGCGTGAAACCGCAACGCAGCGTTTAAAGCGTAAGGCTGTAACAAAGCGTAGAGGTCGTGCTGATGCCTAAATATAAACTCCATGATGGTTCGATCTATGAAGGCGCAACCATTACCATGCCTGATGGTAGGATCAAGACAGGTGAGACATTAACTGCCGATAGCCAGAGATGTTTCCCCCTTGAGGCTGGTGACGAGATTGTTCGCGCTCGTAAGTCTGATGGCACTTTAAAAGCAGATGACAAAGCAACCCCTGACACCAATGAAGCATGGGTTGCTAAGAAACCTGCAAAAAAGAAAGCTGCTAAGAAGTAATGGCTACTACTCCGGCATGGACACGCAAGGCAGGCAAGAATCCTAAAGGTGGTTTAAACGCCACAGGACGCGCAGGCACAGGCATGAAAGCACCAGTTAAAGCTGGTGATAATCCTCGCCGCGCCAGCTTCTTGCAGCGTATGGGTGCAGCCAAAGGGCCGGAGCGTGACGAGAAGGGCAGGCCAACACGCTTGCTTAAATCATTACAAGTGTGGGGTGCGTCTTCTAAAGCAGATGCAATCCGCAAAGGTAAAGCAATCAGCAAACGTAATAAGGCAAAAGCATGACTGTAAAAAAAGGTTTATACGCCAACATCAATGCTCGCAAGAAAGCTGGCACTTCCAGAACTAAAGCAAAGAGTACCATCTCTGACAAAGCTTATTCTAATATGAAGAAGGGCTTCAAAAAGAAATGAGCTTTCTTCATATGCTTAAACTTGAGGAGCGTGAGTTACTTATGCACACCCTCAAGGTTGAAGAGCGTGACATCTTACGCAAGATCGTTCGTAAGGTTCACATGCAATACCATCCTGACGAGTTCAAATCTGATTACGAAACAGACAAACTCATCTCTGCAATAGCACCTGAGACTGTGGCCTCGTTGATTAAAACAGGCAAGGATATGAAGGTTGACCAACTTTAAGTACAAGCCTGATGGTGACGTACTGAAATCATTTATGAAATCAGACGTATTTTTTCGCGGCTTGCGCGGCCCTGTCGGGTCAGGCAAGTCTGTCGGTTGTTGTGTAGAAATCTTTCGTAGATCTTTGGAGCAGAAAAAAGCAGAAGATGGTAAGCGTCATTCTCGTTGGGCTGTTATTAGAAACACAAACCCGCAGTTAAAAACCACAACCATTAAGACTTGGCTTGATTGGTTTCCCGAAGAACAGTGGGGTAAGTTTACTTGGTCTGTTCCTTTTACGCACCACATTAAAAAGAATGACATAGACCTTGAAGTGATCTTCCTTGCTCTTGATAGGCCAGAAGATGTCAAGAAGCTCCTCTCCCTTGAACTGACTGGCATCTGGGTCAACGAGGCAAGGGAGATACCCAAATCCATTATAGACGCTTGTACGATGCGTGTAGGCCGCTTTCCGTCCATGAAAGATGGCGGGGCTACATGGACAGGTGTTATCTGCGATACCAACGCACCAGAGGAGGATCACTGGTGGCCTATCATGTCAGGCGAGGTTCCTGTTCCAGATCACATAGCAAAAGAAGAAGCAAAGATGCTGGTCAAGCCGGACAACTGGCTGTTCTTCACACAACCCGCAGGGATGATAGAACGCAAAACAGAAGACGGAGACATCTCCGAATACGTTCCAAACGACACCGCAGAGAACAAACTAAATATGCGGAAGGATTATTATCCGAACATTGTGCAGGGCAAGACCAAAAGCTGGATCGATGTCTACGTTATGAACCGCCTCGGAAGTATAAAGGATGGTAAGCCTGTCTATCCTATGTTTGCACCCGACATTCATGTAGCCAGAGAAGAGATACCAGTAGCTAATGGTGTGCCTGTTTATATCGGCATTGACTTTGGATTAACGCCTGCGGCTGTCTTTGGGCAGAAGGTTCGCGGCAGATGGATGCTGCTTCAAGAGATTGTGGCTTTTGATATGGGCATTGTCAGGTTTGCCGAAGTGCTGCGGCAAGACATAGCTACAAGGTATGGCGGCTGCGAGATCATTATTTTCGGTGATCCGGCTGGTGACTTCAGAGCGCAAACAGATGAGACTACACCATTCCAGATAATGCGTGGTGCTGGCCTGTCAGCAAGGCCTGCGCCATCTAATGATGTGGCTTTACGTTTGGAATCTGTATCTGCACCACTTAATAGAATGATCGAAGGACAGTCTGGTTTATTAATAGACCAACGCTGCCGCACTATCATTAAGGGCTTTGAAGGTGGCTATCAGTACAAACGTATGCAGGTGTCTGGTGAGCGTTATGCTGATAAGCCAGACAAAAACCACTTCTCTCACATCCATGATGCATTGCAGTATCTTATGCTTGGCTCTGGTGAGGGCAGGCAGATACTTCACAACATGAGTAACGCTCCTAGACCATTTCAAGCCAAGCGTGAGTTTGATGTATTTACTCGCAAGCCAAAGCAAAGAAGAGAAGGTCTTTGGTCGCGTATGTAATTTTGTGCGTTGCCATGCATTAATGCAGTCAGTTACATAGAGTTTATAGCTATAAGAGGAATTTAATTATGTGCGTAGGCGGTAGCAAATCATCAAAGCCAGCAGTCGATCCTAATGACAAGATCGAAGCTGACAATAGAGCAGCAGAAGCCCAACAGAAAAAAGAGGAAGCCAAAGCAAAACGGACTGAAGAGCAGGTTGCTCGTAAGAAAGTTGGTGGTGGTGCAGGTAGGCGTTCTTTGCTTACAAGCAACAAAGCTGCGCTTGGCTATTATGACGAGACGCTTTAATGGATCAAATTGCAGACCGTATGCTGCAAAAGTACGAGCGTGCTAAACAAGCTCGGGTAAATTTTGAGCCTTTGTTTGAGGATTGCTTTGAGTACGCATTGCCTATGCGTCAGAGTTTCTACACGGAAAATCCGGGTCAGAGGCGTGACGATAAGATCTTTGATGAAACTGCGGTTGTTGGTGTGCAAGAGTTTGCATCTAGGTTGCAGTCTGGTCTGGTTCCCAACTTTGCAAGATGGGCAGACTTTGTAGCTGGCTCTGAAATACCGCCAGACAAGCAAGACGCAGTTAACAATAGCCTTGATGAAGTTACCGATTATGTTTTTGAAGTCATTCAGAACTCTAATTTTGGGCAAGAAATACATGAAAGCTTTATGGATCTCGCGGTTGGAACAGGTGTTCTCTTGGTTGAAGAAGGGGATGCAATCAATCCTGTCAGGTTTAATGCGATTCCTTTGCCAACTGTGCATCTCGATACTGGCCCTGATGATAAGATTGACCACGTTTATAGAGAGCGCACTCTTAAAAACTCAGAGATCCCTATTGCATATCCAAAGGGGATTCTAGGAGAAAAGACTACAATGGCTGTAGCTAATCAGCCAGACACCAAAACAAAGATATTAGAAGTTATCTGCCGCAACTATAGCAAACCTAATGAAGACAGGTTTGATTATTACGTTGTGAATGTAGGCGATAAAGAAATCATTCTCCAAGAAAGCTATGAAGGCACAGGCTCAAATCCGTTTGTGTGTTTCCGTTGGTCTAAAGCCAGCGGAGAAGTATATGGGCGCGGCCCTTTAATCAACGCCCTTAGTGCAATTAAAACCACTAACCTCACTATTGAGTTGGTGTTAGAGAATGCACAGATGGCTATCTCTGGTGTGTACCAGATGGATGATGATGGCATCATCAACACTGATACAATCAATCTTGTGCCAGGCACGATAATTCCAAAGGCTATGGGTTCGGCTGGCTTACAGCCAATCAAGAACGCAGGTAACTTTGACGTAGCCAATCTTGTCTTGAATGATATGCGTACAAATATCAAACGTGCGCTTTACAATGATATGTTGGGCGATCCTAACAAAACACCTGCGTCTGCTACGGAAATAGCAGAACGCATGGCTGATCTATCCAGACGTATTGGATCAGCTTTCGGCAGGTTGCAGGCTGAAATGGTTCAGCCAGTATTGCAGCGTGTTGTTTACATTCTGAAGAAACAAGGCCGCATTGAGGTTCCATCCATTAATGGGCGGGAAGTCAAAGTCAGGTCTGTGTCACCATTGGCGCAAGCACAAGCCAATCAGGACATCAGCGCAGTCGCACGTTATTTACAAATGGTCGGTACTACATTCGGGCCGGAAGTTCTTAACGTGCTTATTAACTCTGAGGACGTTGCGCTGTACCTCGCCAAGAAGTTCGGCATACCCGATAATCTGGTTAGAGATAAAGTGGAACGGCAACAGTTGTTAGAGGCTGCACAACAATATCAACAGCAACAACAACAGCAGGGCGTAGATGCAACGCAAATCCCTTCACTTGGGGGTGGATAACTTTCCACGCCCCAAAGCAGATGATGACCTCATCTCTCGTAATATAAACTCTGTATTCAAAACACCAAACGGCATAGCCGTTTTAAAGTATTTGCGTTCGATAACCATTGAATCCGTTCAAGGGCCGAATGCAAGTGATGCTGAACTGCGCCATCTTGAGGGGCAGCGGTATCTTGTTGGCCTCATTGAGAGGCGTATTAATCATGGACAAAAGGTAGATCAACAATGAATGAAGCAGATAATGTGGAATTAACTGACGAAGTTGCAGTTGAAGAAGCACCTGTCTCTGAGCGTCCTGAGTGGTTGCCAGAGAAATTCAACACACCAGAAGATATGGCAGCATCTTATTCATCACTGGAATCCAAACTAGGACAAGGCAGAGATGATATAAGGGCTGAACTAGAACAAGAGCTTGAGATAGAAGCCCTTGAAGGTAGGCCGGAAACGGCTGGTGATTATGTTTTGCCAGATATTATTGATGAAGAACAAGCAGTCGATAATGAAATGCTTGCATGGTGGGCAAATCATGCTCACGAAAATGGTTACACCCAAGAAGAGTTTGCTGCTGGCATTGCCAAATATGCAGAGCATATAGAATCTCAAGAGCCTAATTTGGAAGCTGAAAGACAGGCATTAGGCGAAAATGCTGATGCTCGTATTGAAGCTGCTCAGTTATGGTCTGAAACTCAATTGCCAGAAGAGTTTCAAGATCAGGCAGTTCTGCTTGCTGGATCAGCACAAGGCATCAAGTTTCTTGAATACTTAATGGCAGATGGCAAACAAGCCACGCCTAATGGAAACTTTGCTCCGGCTGCGGCAGTAACATTAGAAGATTTGCAAGCTATGCAGAAAGATCCTCGTTATTGGAATCCATCACAAAGGGATATGGGATTTGTTAAAAAAGTCGATGAAGGATTTTCCAAACTCTACAGATAATGCATTTCATGTAGATGGTGATGTAGAAATCGTAGAAGCTACTTATGAGCATGCAGAATATCTGCAAAATCATCTGCGATCACCTGATGTAAGAGAGTGCATGATACATGGTGCAACGCCTTGGCGGGCGTTGCGCTATCCTATAATGCGAAAGGATGCTGTAACATTCACAGCACTTCACAAAAACACACCTGCTTGTATGTTTGGTGTAGTTCCTATCTATGATGATAGTGAGATGAAGACAGGCACTATCTGGCTTCTTGGCACTGACGAGATTGATAAGCATCCAAAAAAGTTTCTTCGCGCTTCAAAAAACATGCTGCAATATTTTTGTGATCGCTGGGATGTGGTTGAGAATGTTGTTCCTGTCGATCACTCAGCAACCCTGCAATGGCTAGCTTGGTTAGGGTTCTTATTTTGCGATGAGCCAACCACTGTAAACGGCTTTGAGTGTGTCCGTTTTGTGCGTTGCGCTCCTCATGTAGAGATGTCATTCAAATAGCATACGGCCTGTTTCAAACTGACAGCCCCATTGGGATAACTGGATGACGAGAGAGACGGACAACCGCGATGTAATGTAACTTCTTTTAGACGAGGAACTTAACGAATGGCTAATACAATTGATGTAGCTTTCATTAAGCAGTTCGAATCCGAAGTTCACATGGCTTATCAGCGTATGGGGTCAAAACTCCGCAATACAGTACGCACATCTGGTAATGTCCGTGGTAGCGTTGTACGCTTTCAGAAAATCGGAACTGGCTCTGCTTCAACGAAATCTAGAAACGGTTCTGTAACACCGATGGAATTGGTGCATACAACCGTAGAAGCAACAATGGCAGATTTTTATGCTGCCGAGTACATTGACAAGCTGGACGAGTTAAAGACCAACATTGATGAGCGTCAGGCTGTAGCACAATCTGCTGCTGCTGCTCTTGGTCGCAAGACTGACGAAATCTTGTACACTGCAATGGACGCTGGTGCTAACTCAACTCAGATCAGTGCTACTGGTGCTGCTCTAACAAAAGCTAATCTTCTCTCATTGTTTGAGACTTTTGGTTCGGCTGACATTCCCGAAGATGGCAATCGCTATCTTGCAATGTCTCCGGCTGGATATGCTGATTTGTTTAACATTAACGAATTTGCAAGCTCAGATTATGTAGGAGAGCAGAATCTTCCGTTTGCTGGCGGTATGACAATGAAGAGCTTTCTTGGTTTCAAGATCTTTTCTACGTCTGCAATCACTGGTGGCAAGAATATGGCGTACCACACCTCGGCTATTGGCCTTGGCGTAAATGCCGATGTTTCAACTGAACTGAACTATGTGCCTGAGAAAGCTTCACACCTTGCTACATCAATGATGTCAATGGGTGCTGTGGTTATCAACGACAACGGCATATACGAAGTCTTAGACAACAACTAGGAGG
>ERZ802830.1597-NODE-1597-length-21417-cov-28.1198_pt1 | contig 21417 bp, 16 predicted proteins | sample MGYA00345654_ERZ802830 | MGnify/ENA primary metagenome ERZ802830 (study PRJEB30503, sample SAMEA104212375) | marine metagenome | biome: Westerlies Biome; feature: [SRF] surface water layer (ENVO:00010504) within the epipelagic zone...; material: water...
TAGCATCAGTACCAATTTTTTTTGTTGAGGCGATACTCGAGTCTCCTATTCTACCAACAGCAATACTTCCCTCACTCCAATAAAATACATCCTGTTTTTTGTCTTCTTTCTTTTTCTTAGTAGTAGAAGTTTTTAAAGCTTCAGTTAAAGAATTAATCATTTGATTGTTAAAATTTAAATCAATATTAAGATTTGTTAAATTTTGTTTATCTTTATTTCTTCTAATCCATTTTAAACGATTTAACGCAGTATCAGTTGAATGATCTATAGTTCTTTTAGCAATTTCGATTTGAGCTTCCATCATTGCAGTTCTATCTTTATTTTCTGTAATTGGAGGACATTTTCCTTCAATAATATTAAAAGGACAAACTAAATCAATTTCGTTAATACGATCTGCATTAGTATCTCCTTGATTAACTCTATCAGTACCCACATACATTTTTAAACCATTTGCACTAAATCCAATACCTGCTGGTTCATCAAACATGTCGGTGCCTCCTAAGTTTTCTATAAGAACCGTACCATCTATGGTGAATGAAGATGTGGAGTATGCCACATCAAGCGAAATTTGAGTGACACTTTGTTTGAGATCAGTATGATTAACAGACCAAATTCTTTTTCCATTTGAGCTAAATCTCATTCCTTTAGGGTTTGATATTTCTTCTTCTAGTTCTATTCCTGCATTGGCAACAAGTGATATAGTGGTTAAATCATATGGAGTTGAAAGTTTGTATTCTAACAGTCTGGTATTAGGGTTTGCACCTTGTGTACTATGAAAAATTGTAAATAGTTTTGTTCCATCATCATTAATTTCTAAACCTTGAAGACGAACTTCTCCTTTACCAGAAGTTACAGCTCCAGCATTGCTACCATTTTGTAGGGGATCAGAATCAAGACTTGAAGTTTGGTTTACAAATGAACATGTTGAGATGTCATAGGGTGAAGTTAAATCAAATCTAAATACCCTATCATGATCTGCACCGTTAGTGTTACTGCCTCTCCCTACAAATAATTTTGTTCCATCGTTGGAAAATTCTAAATCAAAAACATTATTAATAGGACCTGTAGTTGTGTCGCTACTATTTAAAATACATCTTTCGTCATCGCCTGCGTAAGTTCTTGTGGAGATATCAAATGGTGTACTTAAATTATATTCACTTACATGGCTATAATCACCAGAGGCTTTTGTATTGTACACTGTGAACAATTTTGTTCCATCAGCATTAAAATTAACACCACTTATAAATGTTCCGCTATCATCGACTGTTGCTCTCTGTACAAAAGTAACCATAGCCCCATATGAACTAGAGATAGGAAATATGAATAATAAAATTAAAATAAATTTTTTTATAAATTTCATAAGATTAAAATGTTGCTGATAATTCAATACCTGCACCATAGTCAGGAATTTTACTATACATCGCGTAGTTAGATTTTACTTTTAAATTAAAATTATCATAATTTTTTAAATAACTGATCTCAGTATTATTATTTTTTAAAGGTTCATAAATTACATTAAAATTAGTATTTTCATTTTTTTGTTTTCCAAATTTAAGGAGGAGGCTATCTGTGTGTGCACTATTATCTAAACTTTGAAATCGCTCATAATTTAATGCAAATGTATGACCACTCTTTTGAAATAATTCAAAACCAATATTTCCTTTAATATTGTTTGTTGAATGTCTTTTAATGGTGTTTTGAACTGTCACATTGTCAATGTGATTTTTATAACGATGGTCAATATCTGAAGTAAAATCAACAACATACTCTAAAAATCCATTTCTACTTAATCTGCTTTCATCCATATACAAAGTGTGATCAAACTTAAAGCCAGCAGATGCATTTCCTGTTTTAAAAGTAAGTCTTTCATGGGTCTCAACGTTATTTGTGGCTGTTGTTCCAAAATCAGTATATTCAGATAGCTGAGTGATCCCTAATTCTGTTTTACCATAAGGAATTATGTCAAATTTAGTATAATTTTTCTCTTCTTCGTAACTTAAAGCTGTATAAATTTGTTTTCCATTTCTCTCTCCGGTAACGGTTCCAGAAATCATTTGGTCCATACTTAAAAAGCTTACCCCTAATAAAGCATTTAAATTTGAAGAATTAATTGGTAATTGGCTATAAATATTAAAAGATAATGATTGAGAGTTTAATTCCTCATTAGTTTCAGATTTTATATCAACATCGTCATTACCGTATCTCATTGCTAATCCAAAAAAATTGTTATTTTTAGTTAATTTGTCTGCACCAATTGATATTCCTTTAGTGGTAATTTCTTTTGGTTTTAATGAGATGGTATCACCTACTCTTCCAAATGAAATATCTCCATGTGTCCAGCTGGACCATTTTCTTTTATCATTTGATGGTTTTTCTGTTTTTAATGATGCTTGAGTATATTTAAGATCTTTAAAAGAAGATTGTAACTTATTTGTTAAAGATGCTAAAATTGGATTATTAATATTTAATTTTAAATTATGACTATTTAAATTTGTTTTATTCTCATTTCTACGCAACCATTCAAATCTTTTAAAAATTATTGAAGTATTTTGATGAATAACATTTTTAGCTATCTCCACTTGTGCACTTACAACTGATGCTGTTTCAGTTTCACAAATAACTATTCCATAAGGACAAGTTAAATCAAATTCATAAATTATATCATCTCCATCATTATTAGCGTCTTCTGTTCCAATATAAGCCTTCATACCATTATTCCCAAAAGTCCATCCAATTGCTGAAACATTATTTCCATTTCCAACTATTTGGGAGTTACCAACGTAAGTTGCAGAACTAAGTTCAAATGGTGTGGATAATTTATAAACATAAATAAAAGTAGGAATGGCAGTGGAGTTATTAAGACCCTCACTTATATATAATCTTGTACCATCATCATCAAAGGCTATTTCAAACGTAAATCTATTGGTCGTTAGGTCGGGGATGTCTTCTGTATTAAGATTGAATGCAAACGTCCCAGAGCTTGGATCAAATGGTGTGGATAAATTGACCTGAGTTATATCGGTTGTATTTTTAGTTCCATCATTAAGATACATTCTGGTTCCATCATTATTAAACGCAACTCCATAAAGTGCATCAATTTCAAGAGCACCACTGTTATAAGCCTCTTTATAATTGAGACCGTCATCAGGAATTAATGTTGAGGCAGAAATTGAGGCGACATCATATGGACTTGCTAAATTGTGAAATTGCCCAGTACCATGTGAATTAAATAAAAATAATTTTTTTCCATCATTATTAAATTTAATAGTTTTTTTACCATTTCCAAAACCTAAATTATCACCAAGACCAGTTGTATTTACTATAGTTCTGTTTGGGACATCCATGGTGCTGATGTCAAATGCAGTTGTTAAATCATAAATAAAAATTGCAGCCCCATCAGTATCTCCAGCTCCTAAGTTATCCATTACAAACATTTTTTTTCCATCGGGGGTTATCGCTATTCCGGATGTGGATGGTTCATTAACGTCATCACCCAAGTTTGGATTTTTAAATTGTTTAAAAACAGGATTAACTGTTCCTGCTTTCAAATTTGTAAATTGAAACACAAGTAAAAATAATAATAGAACGTTTATTAATTTCATATATCTCATATTATAATTTATGGAATGTCGATAATTTTGAATATTATTTCCTTTTTATTATTAGTTAAGGGAACATTGCTGCTGACATATACTTTCACTATTTCTTTATTTACAATCATTATAACAAACAAAATCGAATGCTAATTTAGGCTAACCAAAAGCAGTTTCAACAGTTTTCATTGTTAAAATATTTTAATGAGGATTTTCTAGCACTCAATAAAAATGACATTTATACTAGGAATTGTGCCCGTTTTGAGCACTAAAACTAGCAACTATTACTGGAAACTGGTTTTTTGTTTGTTTGAGTTATTTTTATTGTACAGCTCGTGTCATTTTCTTTAGTTGCAATAATAGTAAGAGTGTCAGCGGCTGTGGTTTTAAAAGTGTAAGATTGTTCTGATAAATCATCTACACCATCAAATAAGTTAGTAACTATATTTGATTGAGATGTACTAATATAATATTCTCCATTATTAGACTTATATTCTTGCTCAGCTAAATAAATTGAGTTTAGTGTAATTTCAGCTTGTTTTTTTTCGGCTGAAGTTTTGTATCCACTATAAGATACAACTCCTACTGCTGAAAGAATACCAATAATGGCCACAACTACTAAAAGCTCAATTAATGTAAAACCTTTTAAATTTTTTTTATTACAAAGAAGTATTTGAGTTTTGATTAATTTAATGCACATTGCTGCTGACATATAGCATCTGGGTTTCGTTCTTTACAACTATTATAACACGCAAAATCAAATGCTAAACGAGGTTGACCAAAAACCGTTTTTACTGTTTTCATAGCTGCTATTTTTGTTTCAGCTGTCCAGCAACCCACATAAGCAGTTGCATTTTGTATTTTTTCTCCAAGTACTTCTGTTGAAACTTCCTTTGGTTCCTCTTCAGAATTTTTTATACTATTAGCTGAAGTAAAATTTTTAAGAATAGATGATTTAATCCCAAAATTTGTATTTTCTGGGATAACTCCATAAGACTCCATTGCATCTTTAAAATCTAGTTTGGCTACCGCAACTCCAACTACATTTCCACTAGTATTAACAATCGGACCTCCACTATTGCCCGGCTGAATTGCTGCATCAATTTGAACTAATGCATAATTATCTTGTGAACCAGCAAGTGCACTAACAACTCCTTTTGTAACCTTTACAGAAGAGCTTACTGCTTTGCCAAAAGGATAACCTGCAACGTAAATATCATCTAGTAATTTTGGATCTCTATTTGAAATATCAAATTTGTCTTTTGGTATTATATCTGTTTCAAGAAGTGCAAGATCATTTACTCTGTCATAAGCTAATATTTTAGCAGTTCCTGTTTTACCAAAATAATTAACTTTGGTAATATTACAATAGTTAACTACATGGTGATTGGTAATCAGATGACCTTCATCAGATATAAAAAAAGCTGTACCTGATCCAGTAAAAATTTTATCATCTAGAACTTTAACTATTTTCTTTTTATTAGTTCCTTCATCAATAATCACTTTTGCTTTAACTTTTTTACACACAAAAACAACACTGTTTGTATTTACAACACTTTCTGCAATTTTTTTTGATTCATTACACGATTTTAGATCAGCCTTATAAACATGCTCGATCATACTTCCGTTTAAAAATAATATTAAAGCTGTAACAATTTCCATAATAAAGTTATTATACTACAAGCGATTACTAATTATTACTAAAATACGCTCATACTGGGCACTAATTAGAACCACACCCAAGAGTTCTATTAAAGTAAACCCTTGGCTGTAGTACCTAATTTTAAAATATTATTTATTGAGTTGCTACGGTTGATGTCATTTGATCGGCAGTTGCACAACCAGTTTTCGTACAAGTTTTTACTGTAACAGTGTTTGTAGCTGTTGCTTTAATGTTAACATAACCTAACTCAAAGGTAGTTCCTTCTTTAACCGATTCATTCGTAGTATCATGCGGATTTTTATCCGTCAGCACTGCAATCGTTCCCTTTACAATTTTAGCTGCTGTTACTGGACATGTCTGAGTACCAGCATATGATGATTCTCCCAAACTACATTTTTGAGACTCTGCTGCCATATACTTAACTGTTTGTGCATGAATTGTTTTTGTCGCATTAACTTTTGCGGCTGCTGTGTATCCGTTATAAGCAACAACACCTACTGCTGCTAAAATTCCTATAATTGCTACAACAACTAGCAATTCAATAAGTGTAAAACCTTTATTTTTAATTTTTTTCATTAAATCCTCATTAGTGTTTTAATATTCTTATTATTATGGAGATTATCTTCAAAAAGGTCAATAATTTTTATTAAGCCTAAAATTACTAATAATCACCCAATTATTGCCCCTACATTAAATATAGGCGCATACATAGCTAACATTAGACCGCCAATGGTAATACCCATAAATACGATCATTATGGGCTCAATTAAGCTTGCAAGATTTGCAACAGCCACATCAAACTCTTCCTCATAATAAAGTGCGACTGAACCAAACATTTCATCCAAGCTACCTGTTTGTTCACCAACTGAGATTAGCTGACTAAAAGTTGGAGGAAATATTTTTTCTTTGTTAAATAAATCAGTTAAAGTTTCTCCTGAAAAAACTCCCTTCTTAATTCTTTCTAATGCCTCAACAACAATTACATTGTCAGTTACTGATTTTGCAATATCTATACTCTCAATTAAATCAACCCCTGCTTGGTTAAGGTTTCCTAAAACTAAAGATACTTTTGCTAAAATTGATTTTCTTATTAAATTTCCAAAAATAGGAAGCTTCATCATAATCCGGTGCCAATTTTTCCTCACTTCATAATTTTTTTTAATTAAAAATTTAAAACCAAATACAAAAGATATAATAAACACTAGTAAAACAAATCCACCAGAAGAACGAACAAATTCACTCATAGACATAATAACAGCTGTTGGCGTTGGTAGGTCATCTGCCATACCCATGCCTTCGTACATATTTACAAAAGTTGGTACAACGTTCATTAACATAAAAACTGTAACTAAAATTGCAACTGAAAATAAAACACCTGGATAAAATAAAGCACTTTTAATTTGCGATTTAATTTTTTCTCTTTTTTCAAGATTAGTGACAATTTTTTGTAAAAAAGTGTCAAGCTTACCACTGGCCTCCCCTGCTTTGATTAAATTAACAACAACGGTATCGAAAATTTTTGTATGTTTTTCAAAACATTTTGACAGTGCATTTCCAGACTCTAAATCTTTTTTTATAGTTGAAATAACTTTTTTCATAGGAGGTCTTGATGTTTGACCTTCTAACATGTCAAGAGTATTTAGAACAGGCAGTCCAGCTCTAAGCATAGTTGCAAACTGCTTGCAAAAAATTAAAATCTCTTGTGGTTTTATTCCAGTACCAAAACTAAAAGATGTTTTTTCTTTTTTGGTAACTACTTTTTTCTTTTTAGTTTCTTTTAATTTTGTTATAATAACTTTTTTGTCTTTAAGTTTATGGGCAGCCTCTGCATTGTTTAGGGCTTCAATTTCTCCCTCAACATATTTTCCTTGAGAAATTCCTTTATATTCAAAATTTAACATTAGTTAGATTGTAATACTCTTTCATATTCTGCAAATGAAAGATCACCACTTAATAACATTTCTTGCCCCATATCTTGCATGGTCCTAAAGCCATTTTTTTTAGCTATCGCATATAATTCATTTTGCTGAAGATTTGATAAAATCCCTGCTTTTAATTCATTTTCAATTTCAAGAATTTCATAAATTCCCATTCTTCCTTTATACCCTGAGCCGCTACATTCACTACATCCATCACCTTTATAAATTTTAGCTCTTGAGGATTGTTCGGGTAAAAATCCAATTGAATTTAATAGTTTTGGAGTAATATTTTCGTCAATTACACGGCAATCTAAGCAAGTTTTTCGAGCTAAACGTTGTGCCATAATAAGCGTTAAAGCTGCAGATATTAAATAGTTTGGCGTTCCCATGTTTAATAAACGAGTTATAGAACTTGGGGCATCATTAGTGTGAAGTGTGCTAAATACTAAGTGGCCAGTTAAAGCAGCTTTCAATGCAATATCAACTGTTGCCTTATCCCTAATCTCTCCAACCAAAATCACCTCTGGGTCTTGACGCAAGAAAGATCTTAGAGCCTCCTCAAAAGTATAACCAATTGCCTCTTTAACTTGTACCTGACCAATTCCTTCCATTTCGTATTCAACAGGATCCTCCGCTGTTAAAATATTCATACCTGGTTTATTAATATGTTTTAAAACACTATAAAGAGTTGTTGTTTTACCACTACCTGTTGGACCAGTAACAAGTACCATCCCTTGAGGTGATGAAATAGCTTTAGTTAATTTTTCTAAATCTTTAGCTTCAAATCCAAGGTCAGCTAAAGCTTTGTCTCCTGCGTCCTTATTTAATATACGCATTACAACACGTTCTTTATTTTTTGTTGGTAAAACTGAGACCCTTAAATCAATTTCTTTTGTATCAGATTTAAATGTTGAGGCACCATCTTGAGGAATTCTTCGTTCTGCTATATCTAATTTACTAATTATCTTAATTCTTGCAATAACCGCGTCATAATTTTCATGCAAAAACTTAGAATAATTATCCATCACTTTTAAAATACCATCTACTCTAAATCTAGTTTGTGCACTATCTCTAAAACATTCTATATGAATATCACTGGCTCCCAAATTGATCGCTTCAGTAATTAGTTTATTTCCAAAAACAATTACTTCTGAACCAACCTCAACTAACTCATCATTAGTTTTTTCAAGCTTTTCAACTTTTACATTTGCATCAGATATTTTTTTTGTTTCATTTTTTGTAAATCTTTCAATAAAAGAATTTATATTGCTTATGGATGCAGCATATAATTCTGGCTCCATTTTTGTCATTGTTTTTAAGTTTTTCATTAAACTTAATTTTGATGCATCTGCTATTGCAATTTTTAAAACTCCATTGCCCATTTGAAATGGAACGAGGGAATTATCTTGAATATATCTAATATCAATAATCTTTTTAATCTTTGGATCTATTACAGTTTTTTTTAAATCTATAATATCCAGAGAATAGTTTGTTGATAAAATTTTAACTATCTTGTCTTCATCAGTAAAATTTAATTCAAAAGCAGTTTCTAGTTTTGTTTTACCTATTTCAGGGCTAGTTTTGTTAATCTTAGACATTTGCTCAGTTGAAATGGATGAGCTCTCCATTAACATATTTAAAATATTTTGTTCACTAGTGGCATCTAATTTAGTTTTGCTCATCTTACTCAATCACTCTAGGTGCAATAAAAATTAATAACTCCACTAATTCATCGCTATTATTTTTACTTTTAAATAAATTACCAATAACAGGTACTTTGCTTACCCCGGGAGTTTTGCTATTCGTATTATTTGTGGTGTTCTTTTTAATGCCCCCAATTACAACTATATCACCATCACTAACTAAAAGTTTTGTGACAATTGAATTAGTTTTAATTCCTGGTTCGTCAGATCCAGCAACTGTTACCGGAGAATCGTTATTGACTTGAATATCTAATAATACATTCCCATCTCCTATTATGCTTGGAGTAACTGTTAATGATAGTGCCGCTTCTTTGAACTCAGTAGTTGTTGTTCCATCTGCTGTTGTTTGATATGCAATTTGTGTTCCTTGGGTAATTGTTGCTTCTTGGTTATTTAATGTAAACACACTTGGTTGAGAAAGTGTCTTACTTAATCCTAAAGACTCTAATGCCTCAATTTCAACTTTAAGCGCACGTGCTCCAATTTGTCGAAGTATTCCAATTCCACTTGTTCCAGAAATTCCTTGATTTGAAATAGTTCCTGCCGCAGACCCTAAAGCTATATCTCCAGCAGTTGCTGCCGCATTTCCTCCAGATGTCATTCCTGAAATAGTAGTTGTTCCCTTTCCCTCACCAATTCTATCACTTACAGACATCGCTCCAACTCTAGCACCTAATGCTTTTGCAAAAGTAGAAGTTGCATCAATTATAAATGCTTCAATTAAAACTTGTTTAGTTTTTACATCAATTTCTCTAATAACTGCATCTATAGTATCAAGGTCTGGTTCGTGGCCTCTAACAATTATTGATCTAGTAGTATCCTCTACTGTAATTGAAAGATTAGACATAGTGCTAGCTCCCTCGGCACCTTGTGTTGCAAATAAAGCTTCTAGTGTAGTCTTGGCTTGAGAAGGGCTAATATAATATAATCTAAATATTTCAGCTAAGATCGGCTCAACAGACTCTTCTAGTTGAATTTTTTTCTTTAACACTTCCGCTCTCGCAGATTTTGCAGTTTCTTGTGCAGTTAATTTTTCAGGAGTATGAACTCTTATAATTCCATTGTTAGTATCAACATCAGCTACTAATGTTTTCATATCTAACAAAGTTTGAAATGCAACATCCCAACCCACATTTTCAATTTTAGCGTTTACTGTGCCACTTACTTCATCTCCTATTAAAATATTTATATCTGCTATATCTGCCATCAATGACATCACATATTTAAAATCTAGCCCTTGAAAATTGATATCAATCATTTGTTTAAGGTTGGTGAATTCATCTGAAATATAGACATAATTTTTAACATTTTCAGTTGTTATTGTTTTACGCTTATCTTCTCTTGGTATATTTGTGTCATAAGGCTTAGGACCATCAATAATTTTTTTGTCCATGTCTGCTCTACCTTCAACAATTATCTGGGCTGTATCAATTAAGGGTTTATCGCCGTGAACAGATTTTGGTTTTTTACCTGAAGTTGCGCAGGACTGTAATAAAACAATAAATGAGAGTGTTATAAAAATTTTAAAATATCTATTCACTTATTACCCTTCGCTCGGTTTAATTACATTGTTCATATAAACTTCAAAAAGATTGTTTTCTCCATCTTCAACAATTACTACTTCTGAATAAATATCTCTGATTGTTGTGGTATCTGTGATGGCTTGATTTTCCTCATATTTAAATGCTCCCCCATCAGCAGCTGAAAAAACTGCTATCTTATTGTTTTCACCAATAATTATGCCGACCAATCTCATATTATTTAAAAGCCCATTATTTGAGCTTAACTGAGTGTCTGTTTCACTTACTTGATTTGAGGAACCGGCTCCTCCTGAAAAAGGATCAATTGCCGGCAACTCCTCATCATCTATAGAAGAATGATCATCTGCTTTTAAATTTAGCATTTGAAACTGACAAAGCATAATTGTCATTAAAAAGATTAATATTTTTTTATTATTTATATTCATCTGGTAACCCTACAATTGAAATAGTGCCTTTTGATAAAATTTGTCCTTGAATTTCAGCTATCGTTGTAATTTCCTCCTTATCAAAATTAATAACTTTTTGAGATTTTGATAATGCTCTTCTAAATTTAAGATAGCTTAAAAAATTTCCTTGAATTTCATACCCAACAGGAATTGTATAGTACATTGCATTTTCCTCTTCAGCTTTATTAACAGCTTTTGGTTCACCTTTTTTAAGATTAGTTATTGATAAACCGTTGATCAATGCAAATTTACTTATGTTTTGGTAAAGGTCTTCAACTTCTTTTTTGCTGTGAAAAAGTTTGCTATTTTTAGCATAGTCAGGCTCTAATGCTTTTACCGCTGCTGTTAAAGTGCCAATATTATTTTTAAATTCTTCAATCTTTGTTTTGTTTTCGTTCATCAATCTAATCTGCTCTTTTTGTTGATTTACTATCGGAGACACAAATGAATAATAACCTATTAAAAAAATTAATATAGCAACAAAACCACCACCAAATTTAATTAGTGTTTTTTTATCAGCCAAAGTGCCGCTTTTGAGCTTTGTAAGTATATCATTTAAATCTAAATTTTTTAAATTTGCTAAATCCATTATATCAATTTCAATTTACAATTAATTGTAAATCCCTTTTTATTATTATTTCCTGATGCTTGGTCCCCAGTTTGATTTTTCATTGCAGCTAAAGATGCCTGTTCAATTAATGATTTTGCATTTAAATTTGAAATAAAATTCAAAATATCTTGATCTGAAAAAGCAACCCCTTCGATAATCAAATTATCTTTTCCATCAAAAGTCATTTTCGTAAATTGTACTCTTTGAGGAACGCTTCTCGTAACTTGTGCTAATGATCTATAAGATCTTGCCTGATTTGAATTAACTAATTGTCCAAGATCTAATGCTCGCTGCATTTCTTTTCTTTTTTTTTCTAATTTTGAAAATTGAATATTATTTTTATCAAATTCCATTTGTACTTGATCAAATTCTAATAATTTTTTTTTATTGTTACTAATTTGAAAGAATGAAAAAACCGTTAATATCAAATAAATACCTGCAATTGCACCTACTGCTCCTTTAAAAGCAAAACCTGATAAGAATTTTAGTTTATTTTGCTGACGAACAGCGTCTCTATTAGGTAATAAGTTAATATTTTTTACTGCAGTTACAAATTTATAATAACCAAATACATCCAATTTTCTGTAAGCTAAACCAAGTACTGAAGATAATGGCGAATTGTTATCACCAGCTATTTTTTCACTATTATAAGAGGGTATACTTATACTTTGCAGGGGATCAAAATTAACAAAACCTGTTGTTGGTAAATTCTTTTTAAATGCCGGAAGTATAAATGATATGTTTTTTAAGCTGGAGACTATTTGAATAGATGTAATTTTATTTTCATATTTACTTTCATAATCGGTAATTGCTTGTTTAACTTGCATCGCATATCTTCTAATAACTGCGTCTGCCTCGGTTGAAAGTTGTTCACTTTTAATATCTTTAATATGTTCTTTTTCTTGAGGTCTTAAAAATATGTCGGTAATTACAGGAATATTATTATGAATAATCATGATATAATTTTCTTCTACACCTAATTCTAAAATAGCTGAATTTCCTTTATCTGTAATAGATTTAAATTTTGTATTATCGTATGCATTCTTTAAGGTAAAACAACGTACATCCATAATAACTGGATTAAGTCCAGCCTTTTTAGCAACAGATGAATAAGCATTTACATCAGCTAGTTTTGAAGCTACAAATAAAATTTCCATCGTATTAGTTTTAGAATTTCTATTTATAATTTGATGAAAAATTGAATAATCATCTAAGTTATCTGTAAGCTGAACAAGGTTTTCCCAAAGAGAATCAGTCTCAATTGCTTTTTGGAATTCTTCATCTGTCATTAGTGGGCTGGTAACTACTCTAATGATTGCACTTGTGACTGGAATAGACAATGCAATATTCTTTGAGGTAATTTTTGCATTAGCCATGGCTAATTCAATTTCCTCAGCCAAATAATCTTTGTGTTCTAAAATATTTTCACTAACTTTTTCTTGATCCAATATACGATAAGAAAATTTATCTAATATCCATTTTTCATCCTTATCTTGAGAGACTTGAGCAACTCTAATTGCTTCTCTTGTCATGTCTAAACCAGCTATTTCTTCCCCTGCAACACTTAATTTGCTAACTTTAGATTGAAAGAAATTTTGAAAAACTTTTTTTAAATTATTTGCTTTAGTTTTTAGATTTTTGTTATCTACAGCTGCCTCTTCACTGGTTAAGTTATCACTTTTGGCTTTGGAAAATTTTAAATTTTTTAACTTATCCAGCATGCTTATTGTTACACCTTTTATATCTCCCTTCATAGTTTGATTAGACGCCTCTGAAATAGGAGCTGCGCTAACAACATCATTATTTTCTTTGGTTGTTGAAGCAACTACATCATTTTTTGGATTATTCTCATGATTTTTCTCAGCAACTTGCTCTTCAACTAGAATATTCTGACTTTTCTCAGATTGGAGATCATCAAACCACTTTTCCAATATTGGAATTGCTTCTTCAAGATTAGGTGTTCCTGATGAAGAGATCTTTTGTTTACCATCAATATATAGTCTTCCGACCCAATTTTTTGACTTTAACTCACCCTTATACTTGTCTTGTCTTATATAGATGTGTAAACGGCCATCTTTCTTATGAATTACCTCGTGCTCAATCTTTTTATCAATTTTAGGTTGTATTTCTTCTTGATTTTCATTTAATTGTGCATCATTAGGACTATTTTCACCTTGAAGTTGATTTTCTTCAATAGTACTTTTCTTGTCAGCATTTTCATGCAAATTATTTTCTAAATTATTATTTTCTTTTTCGTCATTCATAATTTTTTATAATATAATTTTTCTCTAACACAAAAAAACGAATCTCTAACACATCTCTAACACAAATTGTAAAATTGTCTATAATATAATTATAATTTCGTGCTCAAATTAGGCAATTTATAAAAAAAAAGTCAAAATGATCAATAAAATCAACATTTTTTATATAAAATGAAAAGAAAGTAATTTTTTTTTTATTTTTAGTAAATTTTGTTTATTCTAACACAAAATAAATATTAAAATTGTGTTAGAGTTAAATTATTTCGTAATATATTAAAATATATGAAAAATATTACATAAATCAACGCTTTTAGCAATTTAACAAATTTGTGTTAGAGTAATCAATATTTGTGTTAGACTTTTTTGGCTTTAATAATTTTCTTTCCAGCTTTCAAGTTGAACTGCTCCTGAAATTTCTTGTGCCTTAGATTTACCTGTAATTAGGTTATCTTTAGCTGTAAATCCATCAATATTCTTATTAGCATCCCCAGCTAGACCAATATATAGGTTATCACCCTGTTTTACAACCTTTGATAGTACTCCTTTACCCATATTCACATTAAGTAATGAATTACCACACCTCGTATCGTAGGCGGTGAACCAAGCATTACCTACCCCACATTTGTTATTAATAGAACTTGGCTCATATAAGGGGAAATATACCCTATCTCTATCTACAGTTGGTTCGGCAGTTAATTTTTTTGCATTATCAAGGTCAACATACCAACCTAGATCAGTCCCAGATGGACATGTAGGTGCTGTTTTGCACATTGAAACATTACCGGTTGGATTAACCTCTACAAAATTTGGAAAGTTCACATCTTTTATACCATAAATTCTATTTTGTATCTGATTTGATTGTGCTTGAAGTTTTTGGGTGTTTCCAGTTCCAAAATATAACCATAAATTGTTATCACTGTTAATTGTAACCTCTGGCCTTGTAAAAATATTCCTTCCATTTGCAGAAGTAGCTTCAACTGTAAACAAAGTGGTTTGATGTATTTCTTTATCTGATACATCTGAACGTATAATTGAATTATAGGTAGAACTATTTTGATCAGTATCCATAACAAAGTCCTCTGTTAAATCAATTTTAGTTATTTTACCCTCTAAGTCTGTTGCATAAATTAATGCTCCATTATAATTTGCTTTATTAGTACCATCTGCGGTAATGATACTTAAATCTGCAGGCAAAGAATTAACAATATCATTTTTGTATCTTCTAAATGTATAGTCTCCATGATCTGGCTTAGGAAGTCCACCCTCTCTTGTATTTGGCCAAGGTTGATCAAATTCTACATAGTCTAAACACATAACAGTTGTAGACCCACTTTTTTCTCTAAAATGTAATGTGTGTCCCACTGCAGGTGAAAATTCTGCAATAAAAGACTCACCTATTGAAGAGTCGAAGCATGCCTCAGCCGGCCAATAAGTAAATTTTGTATTATCATCTGCTGCATCAGTTTTTTTGGTTAAAGCATCATTTTTTTTAAATAATCTTGCAGTCCAAGAATCAGATTGTGCTGCTGTGTCTTCTATATCAATTACTTTTAATACTTTTCCTTCATTTTCTAAATCAATTACAAATACTGCTGAACCCACGTTAGGATTAACACCACCATTGTATCCACCACCAAACACTGCTACCCATCTATCCTTACTATCAACTTTAATTCTAATAATTTTTGGAGTTGACCAGGTTTCTGCTAACTTGCTATAATCATATTCTGGAGTAATATTTCCATCTACATAACCAACTTCAAATTTAGTCACATCGGCATCCCAATGCTGAATAATTTTATTAGACTCATCATTATTAAATGCAAATAAATGAGTAGGACTACTTGGGTCTGTAACATCAAGTGCAAACATACCTTTTCCACCTGCACCAAGCCCACTTAAAAGAATTGTTCGCCATCTTGGATTATCTTTGCCATCATTTGGAGTATCATCAAAATAAATATCTTTAACAACTGGAGAACCATCTATACCATAAATAGCATTTGTTGAATTAGCCTTGCTAGATGGGATCTTTTCGAGGACACCTAAAACATTTGGTGGAATATATCCCCATAATTCCTCGCCATCTGATGCTCTAAATGCATGAAGAATACCATTATTGGCTCCAGCATAAACAATTTCTGTTCTATTAGCGCATGGTCCCCCACAAGTTGCTCCACTTTTAAAATTATTATAATTATTCTGTAATCTATAATAGGAGTCCTTTTTTTGAAAATTAGATGTATTATCATCAACTGCTGATGCTTCTGGATTTCCAACTACAATTAAATCAGAATGATAAATATCTGCAAGCTTATGTATAGACTCTGTTGTGTTACTATCTTCATCTTGATCATAAGTATCTATACCCCTAATAAAGTTTATTAAATTATCAGCTTCAGTATCTGTTGGTGGTATATTAGGAAATATTTTTGATTTTAAAAGATCTCTGTTAGCTGTTGTAAAATTATTTAAATCACTACCAATTTCTGGGGTCCATATATTTCTTGTAGATGAAGTTTTAGAATTTAATTTATCTGCAGCATCCCACTGAACTGAACCAAAAGTACCATCAGTATTTAATTGATATTTTTTTAAACTTCCTTTCCATTGTTTGTCTGTTTCGTATTCAAATGTCGATTGATAGACAAAATTATTCCTACTTACATCTGACATTACTGCAGGAGTAGTAAAGGTTAGTCGACCTGAGATAGCTTGTTTAATTGCATCTGTTAATTTTGCAAGCAGTTCTGCTTCATTATCTGCATAAAGAGGATTTTTAGTTCCCCCAGCAGTTGCGAGTGCAGAATATTTACTATTAGATCCACCTAAAGCATAACCTACAGCAAAGGTCTTAACATTATGAGTTTGCCTGAGATCAGTAGCAACTTGAACTACACTGTCGGAGTCTCTCCAATGTCCATCACTTATTACTATTAGAAAATTTAAAGAACAGGTTAAATCCCAATTATCAACCATACCAATGTTTTGTGATGTTGTTTTTCCAGTAGTAAAATAATTTCTCGCTTCTCTAATAGCAAAACGTAGGTGTGTTCCACCCTTTGCACGAATGGTATCTACAACTGAATAAATTAATTGAGCTCCATTATCTGCAATTCCAACTCTTATTTTTGCATATCCTCCTGTGCCCTTACCACTCCACTCCATCAAACCAAAATTGGCTCCAGCTGTTAGATTAGTATCAGTAACTATTTTCTTAATTACTTTCTTAGCACTAGATAATCTTGTTTCTATTATTCCTCCAAATGATTCAGTTAGAGCTAAACTAGTATTAAATTTTCTAATGGAATGATTTCTCCAATCTCCAACATAGATATTATCACTACTATCTACACTTATTCCATAAGGATTATAAAATGGAGAATTTCTAGAAAATGATCCGTATTTTGCTTGGTAAACTAAAGATGAATTAAATTTTTGTATTCTGTGATTATTAAAATCTGTAGCATATATATTTCCACTACTGTCATAAACTGCGTCCATAGCCCTATTAAATTTTCCATTCGCTGAAGACAGACCGCCACCAGCTCCGTTTACATAAGTAAGATTATTTCCAGATACTGTATATTCTACAATTTTGCTTGTATGATAAGATGATACTATCAGTCTATTTCCAGCACTATTATACGACATACCTGTAGCAAAATTGATGTTACCGGAATTCATTTCTTGATAGCCAGTTTGAGCTAAATTTGCTGTCGCATATTTACTAATTACATTGTTAGTATGTCCGACAAAAATATAGTTACTATTAACAGCAATTGACACTCCATTAGTCCAAGAAGTGAAGTTACTGGTAATACATTGCCCAGTTAAACTAAGCTTTGAAATTATACCGAAATTAGAGTTTACTATATAAATTTCATCGTTAAAAATTTGAAATTGCCTTGGATATGCCATTTGATTACAACCCGATCCATAATTTCCAAAACTTCTAAGATATACTCCCGAACTGTTAAAAACCTTAATTCTGTGATTTAAATACTCCAAAAAATAAATATTTCCTGAACTATCTACTTGAACATCTGATACGTATTGTGATGATGTTGCAGTTTCTAATGTATGGTCCATACTTCCAGACTTATCTAACATAATTAAAATATTTGCGGGAATATCTGTCGTTCCAGTCCCTGGCGGAGGGCTCTTAGCTTGTACTTGAAAGCTAAATAAGAATAAAAAAATAATTACTGTTGAGAGTCTAGCCATTCCCCCACCTTTGAATCATAATCTGCCATACCAGCAGAGTAAAGTTTACTTACTATATTTATAATTTCTACATGACCATCATGAATATCTGTTTGAATGTATTCAATAATATCGTTTCCAGACTCCCAAACATAACTACCTCGCCATCTTGATTTTGGAACCCCTTCAGGAAGATTAAAACTACCATATTTCCCCATAGCATAATCCATCAACTTACTATCCTCCATGTTAGCCCTATAAAGCTGAATTCTATTAAGTTTGTTTTCTATATATAAATGAATAACACTTGTTCCATATAAACTTTTGTCGTTCTTACAAAGCTCCTGCATTGGAATAATTAATTGCTCTCCTCCAAAACGGTCAGATATTGACAGGGGTATAAGTTCTCCAATTTTTACACTTTCTTTAGGACTTCCAAAATTTGTTGTTTTAAAATTACAAGCTAATGCATTAACTTGTACTAAGAGAAAAAATCCAAATATATAAACTATAAATTTATTCATTAATTAACCAAGGTTACCACAGCCTCTAAAGGAATTATAATATTACTTTGGGCATTACATTTATCTTTAGACTCATTACATCCACATGAATAAATCGTGTACAGTGTGTTATTTGTGCCTGCTTTTTTTATAATTGCTGAATTATTACCATCACCGCCAGGAGTATAGGCTATAAAATATTCAAAACTATATTTGCTTAATCTTGTTGCTTCAACACCTGATGCAGTGACTACTTCATTCAATGATTTTCTTTCAGTGTGAAATCCATTATTTGAACTTATTAAATTAGGAAAAAAGGATGCTTTACAAAATCTAAGCTTACTATCTAAATCATTTGGTGGTGTAGATGAGAAATTACTAACATTTCCTACCATCCAATTCTTAGCAACAGAAATTCCACTTTCAGCAGCATAAAATGCCTGCTGGTTGCTATCTTTATCGTTATTTGCATTATGTTCATTAGATGAAATTGTAACTAAAGTAGCTCCCATTATTGTCATAACAACCAGTAATAACAATGCTAATGGAAGAGCAAATCCTTTTTCACTATGTTTAAATTTATTTCTCATTAGTTATAAGTTGATGATACTCCAATACTAGTTCCTGTTTGTTCTGATATAGCAATGTGTTTTGCTAAATTTCTTGTATGCACGCTTACAAAAAAAGTTTCACGATAATATTTATCATTAAATGTTAAGTCGTTTCCATAAGGCATTTCATGATTTCTAATTCTCGTTTCTTGGTTAGTGTTAAAAACTTCTTTAGCAGATTCAATTGTTAAATATATTTCAGCTTTATGAACCTTTTTCATATTAGCTTGTCCTAAATTATAACTACCGACCATTGTTCCTGATCCTTGGGCATTTTCTACTGGGCCACAATAATCACATACAGGATAAAGTTCATTTCCTTCCTTATCTTTGAAGACAACTTGAAAATCTACAATATTAGGCACAAACTCTATGTTATCATAAATAACCGTTCCAACTGTCACAGGGTTCATTACAACTTCTCTTGCAAGATACATTTTATTACTATCTTGATATTTCATTGGACGATAATAAACTCTCATCCGATCATTTGGTGCTGTTGTATACCAAACTGCTAAGCTATCTAAATTATCTAAATATTTTTGACGAAGATTAATTAATTTTATTTCAGGACGTGAATCTCTTGTAAAATTTATGTCTATGTAACCTGCATTTCTCAAATCTCTTGCTATAACTGTAAGGGCATCTCTTGCTGAACTATTTATTGCAGCTTTTTGAGAAACTGATTTATATGATTTATTAAAATAATTATATGATGCAAATGCTGCAGCAATACTAATAGCACCAATTACAATTGATACCAAAACTTCTGCTAAAGTAAATCCAGAGTTTCTAGTTTTCATTTAACTACAACTCCTAGGTATTTTTTTTGTTTACCTTTTCTAGTAAAAAAATTAACTTTTCCTGATGTATTAGCTCCAGAATTAACAAATGTTTTTTTGGTATCAGAATTATCACATGGCATCTTTTTATCTTTATTGTTTATTCTAATTTGATTTTTTTCTTCAAGTTTATTTCTCCATTTGTCTTGCATTTTTTGATAGGGATTTGAACCATTGTTAAGACTATGAGTACACGTTTTTATAAAGCTTCCATATCTAGTGACATTATCAGGATCACCTATCATATCCTCCATCACCATTTCAGATAAATAATTAAGTTTATTTTTTTCAGTTGCTCGATCCATAGAATTAATTGAAAAGGCTGAAAGCTGCATTATGGCAATAAACCCAATCCCAATTACCACCATACAAACCATAGACTCTATTATTGAAATTCCTCTGTTTGATTTATCCATCAATTTTTATCCAGCTGTTTTTCTTTTTGTTTTTTTTATAAACTTTTATATTTTGAAAATTATCAATGTTCAGCTTGTACATAAAATCATAATTTGCATCAAATTTACAAGTACTTTGGGTAGTGTTTGAATTTGAACAAAAAACAAACATATCAACATTTTGGTTTGTATCTGGATCTCTATCAGTTTTTCTTAATTGCATAAATTTAATACTTGCATCTTTTGTAATACAAAGGTACGTGGCTGATGGATTGTGTGCACCATTAGGATAAACCTGAACCTCACTAACATTAATTGGAAAACTAAGTGTTTCTAAACTTGAGTTTCTTGAAAATCCTGATTGCCTCCATGCATAGTCGCACTGTTTATTTGTTTTATACGAACTACTTGAAGAAATATTTTGATATGTGTTAAAAAAATTTTGAGGGCTCATCGTATAAACTTCTAAATTTGGCTTCAAAACAATTTGGGTCATTCCATATTTTCCACTAGTAACTTCAGCTTTACGCTCTTTTATAAAAGCAACTGTTTCATAAACTTCTTTTTTTACTTCACGGTCTGTTATCCAACTAGATATATTTGGATAAGCTATTGCAGTAAATACACCCATAACGGCTAGAACAACTAAAAGCTCTAAAATTGTAAAACCTTTTTTATTACTTATCAGTTGCATTGAAATTTTATCTATTCCCCTGCTTTGTAGATCTGGCCATTTCCTAGATCTGTATAAGTATCATCAGCAAAATTGTACTTACAATTCCCACCGCCACATTTTGAAGCTATATTTCCAGATGGACTAGCACCTTCAAACATTACAAACCTATATGGACTGCCACTTCTATTTGGATAAACTTTTTGTCCATTAATATAAGTGTACCAATTCTTCATCCCAGCTGAATCTGTTTTAAAACAGTCAGCACTACATGCGTGCGCTCCTTTTTGAACAATATTACCATCTTTATCAACAATAATACCAGCTCCTGAACCAGGATTAGGTGGCTTATATTCTGCAAGACTATTCTTTGGTTTATTAGAATTTGAGGCAGAAGCACAAGTGTAAGCTACTGATGTAGTTTTTGTTTTAGAATAGTTTTCTGACCAAC
>ERZ802830.1598-NODE-1598-length-21415-cov-12.3878_pt1 | contig 21415 bp, 17 predicted proteins | sample MGYA00345654_ERZ802830 | MGnify/ENA primary metagenome ERZ802830 (study PRJEB30503, sample SAMEA104212375) | marine metagenome | biome: Westerlies Biome; feature: [SRF] surface water layer (ENVO:00010504) within the epipelagic zone...; material: water...
GTTCATCAAAGATTTTCAACAAACACTTTTCCATCTTGGGATCTTGCGCATCCTTTTAGAATGATTGCGCATAACGGAGAAATTAATACTGTTCGTGGGAACGAAAATTGGATAACCGCACGACATGAGAAGATGCAGTCAATATTACTCGGTGATGATTTAGATAAGTTATGGCCACTTATTCCGGAAGGACAATCAGATTCGGCAAGTTTTGATAATTGTTTAGAGTTACTTGTAGCAGGTGGATATAGCCTCCCTCATGCGATGATGATGTTAATTCCTGAAGCTTGGTCTGGTAATCCATTAATGAATGAAGAAAGAAAAGCTTTTTATGAATATCATGCGGCATTAATGGAGCCATGGGATGGGCCAGCTGCGGTAGCTTTTACAGATGGACAAATGATAGGTGCAACCCTTGATAGAAATGGTTTAAGGCCAGCTCGTTATTTAATGACGGATGAAGGGGTAGTAATGATGGCCTCTGAAATGGGAGTTTTAAAATTTCCAGAGGAAAAAATAGTAAAAAAATGGCGTCTTGAGCCAGGGAAAATGCTGCTTATTGATTTGCAAGCAGGAAGGATTATTGATGATGGTGAAGTGAAAAAATTATTAGCTAGTGCTAAGCCCTATGAGAAATGGATAAAGCAATCTAGATTTCTTCTTAGTGATATTAAAAATTCGAAAAGTAATAAATTCAACCTCCAAGAATCACTATTAGATATGCAGCAAGCTTTTGGATTTACTCAGGAAGATATTAATTTTATTATCAAGCCGATGATTGATGCTGGTCAAGAACCTTCTGGATCCATGGGAAACGATGCAGCCCTTCCAGTGTTATCCAACAAACCAAAGATGCTTTATAACTATTTTAAGCAACTTTTTGCTCAAGTTACTAATCCTCCAATTGACCCAATAAGAGAAGAGTTAGTTATGTCTTTGGTTACCTTTATTGGACCAAGACCTAATCTATTGGGGATCGAAGAAGATAATCCACCAAAGCGTTTAGAGGCGAATCAACCAGTTCTTACTATTGAGGAACTCGAAAAGTTAAAAAATATCGAAAACCTAACTAATAAACAATTTAAATCGATTCTTCTTGATACCACTTATACAGTAGGAAACGATGAATCAGACGGACAGGCTTTAGAAAGAGCAGTTTCGAGAATTTGTGATGAGGCAAATAAATCTGTGCGGGATGGGTATAACATTATCATCTTATCCGACAGGCTTTCCGATAATAAAAGGCAAGCAATTCCTGCATTATTGGCATGCTCTGCCACGCACCAATATTTAGTTAAAGCAGGTAATAGAACGAATACCGGATTAGTTATTGATACAGGGTCGGCTCGTGAAGTTCATCACTTTGCCTTATTAGCAGGGTATGGTGCAGAAGCCGTATGTCCATGGCTCACTTTTGAGACAATACATTCCCTAACAAATGATTTTGGTTCAGCTCAAGAAAAATTTATTAAAGCGATTGGTAAGGGACTTTATAAAGTCATGTCAAAAATGGGTATTTCAACATACCAATCTTATTGTGGCGCACAAATATTTGAAGCGGTAGGCCTTAATCAAATTTTTGTGGATAAATATTTTAAAGGTACAGCTACAAATATTGAAGGAATTGGTATCAAGGAAATAGCTGAAGAGGTCAGTCAAATTCATCAAGCTGCATTTGGCAGCGATCCTGTTCTGATGAACGCACTCGACGCTGGTGGTGAGTATGCATTTAGAATCCGTGGCGAAGAACATATGTGGAACCCTGAATCGATTGCTAAATTACAACACGCCACCAGAAAAAAAGAGTTTGATACTTACAAAGAATATGCAGAGCTCATTAATAATCAAACAAAAAAACACAAAACCTTAAGAGGATTATTTTCCTTTAAAAAAACAAAAGCGGTACCCTTAGAAACAGTTGAATCTGCGAAGGAAATTGTTAAAAGATTTACCACTGGAGCAATGTCTTTGGGATCTATATCGACCGAAGCACACTCTACACTTGCCGTTGCTATGAATCGTATAGGTGGAAAATCAAATACAGGTGAAGGGGGTGAGGATAAAAAACGTTTTATACCCATTACTAAAGATTCTTCGATAGCTGAGCATCTCGGCAGTGAAATTATCGAGTCTAATTTCCCCTTGGTCGCTGGAGATTCTATGCGCTCGAGAATTAAACAAGTGGCATCGGGACGTTTTGGAGTAACAGCAGAATATCTATCAGCTGCAGATCAAATTCAGATTAAAATGGCACAAGGGGCAAAACCTGGTGAGGGCGGACAGCTCCCCGGACATAAAGTAAGTTCATATATAGCTAAATTGCGATTCTCAGTTCCTGGGGTTGGATTAATTTCTCCACCACCACATCATGATATTTATTCCATTGAAGACTTAGCACAACTGATTCATGATTTAAAAAATGCGAATCCTAATGCAAGTATTTCAGTAAAATTAGTCTCTGAGACAGGGGTAGGTACTGTTGCAGCTGGTGTAGCAAAAGCAAAATCAGATCATATAGTAATTGCTGGGCATGATGGTGGTACAGGGGCATCTCCATTATCGTCTATCAAACATGCAGGTACTCCATGGGAAATTGGTTTAGCTGAAACTCAACAAACGCTTGTATTAAATCAATTAAGAGGACGCGTAGTCCTGCAAGTGGATGGCCAAATGAAAACAGGTCGTGATGTGGTGGTGGGCGCATTACTTGGTGCAGATGAATTTGGTTTTGCTACAGCTCCGTTGGTAGTTGAAGGATGCATTATGATGCGTAAATGCCACCTCAATACTTGCCCTGTAGGAATTGCGACGCAAGACCCTGAGCTGAGGAAAAGATTTACCGGACAGCCAGAACATGTGGTGAATTTCTTTTTCTTTTTAGCTGAAGAAATTCGTGAAATTATGGCATCTCTTGGGGTCAAGAAATTTAATGAATTAATTGGTCGAAGTGATTTGTTGGATATGCAAGAAGGTATTGATCATTGGAAAATTCAAGGATTAGATTTTAGTAAGATATTCCATCAGCCTGATATGGGTAAAGATGTCTCTCGTTATAACGTTGAGGGTCAATACCATGGTTTAGATAAAGCAATTGATCATGCGTTAATCAGCAAAGCACTGGCAGCAATCGAAACACAAAAATCCATAGAGTTTGATATGCCAATCACTAATACTAATCGGACAGTAGGCACCATGTTATCTCATGAAATTGCTAAGCGCTATGGGAATAACGGGCTCCCAGACAATACCATAACAGTCAATCTCGTAGGAACTGCCGGGCAAAGTTTTGGTGCTTTTTTAGCTAAAGGTATTACCTTTAATCTTCATGGTGAGGGTAATGATTACGTCGGTAAGGGGTTATGTGGCGGGCAAATTATTATCAGACCACCACAAGATTTTAAAGGATTAAATGATAAAAATATTATTGTCGGCAATACAGTAATGTATGGTGCAACCTCAGGGGAAACCTTTTTTAGAGGAATTGCAGGGGAAAGATTTTGTGTCAGAAACTCAGGTGCTTCGGCGGTGGTAGAAGGATTAGGAAACCATGGCTGTGAATACATGACTGGGGGTACGGTAGTAGTACTTGGAGAGACAGGGCAAAACTTTGCTGCAGGTATGTCTGGCGGTGTTGCGTATATATATGATCCAGATGGAACATTTGAGCAATCTTGCAATCCATCTATGGTGACTTTGGAGAAGGTTGAAAGAGAAAATATTCAACCCAAAGGCCCAAGACATTTAGATCAACCAGATGAAACTATCTTGAAAAATTTAATTGGTAAACACCAAGAGCTTACGGATAGTTCAATTGCAAAGGATATATTAAATGATTGGGAAAAAGAACTTGATAAGTTCATAAAAGTCATGCCAAATGAATATAAGAGAGCGTTAAATGATATGCATAAAGCTACAATCAAGGAGGTAGCGTAAGTGGGTAAAGTTACTGGATTTATGGAATTTCCAAGAATTTCTGAAGGAAATATTCCTCCTGCAGAAAGGGTAAAGAATTATAAAGAGTTTGTCCTTCATCTATCAGATGAGGAGGCAAAAACGCAGGGCGCAAGATGTATGGATTGTGGCATTCCTTTCTGCAACAACGGATGTCCTGTAAATAATATTATTCCTGATTGGAATGATTTAGTTTTCCAACAAAATTGGAGACAAGCCTTAGATGTTCTGCATTCCACAAACAATTTTCCAGAGTTTACGGGAAGAATTTGTCCAGCACCATGTGAGGCATCATGCACACTCAATATTAATTCAGATCCCGTCGGCATTAAATCCATTGAGCATGCCATCATTGATAAAGCCTGGGAAAATAATTGGGTTAAGCCTCAGCCTCCTAAAAATAAAACAGGTAAAAAGATAGCTATAGTCGGATCGGGACCAGCAGGTATGGCTGCGGCACAACAATTAGCAAGGGTTGGTCACGATGTAGTCGTTTATGAAAAAAACGATCGTATTGGCGGTCTTTTACGATATGGAATTCCAGATTTTAAAATGGAAAAAACTCATATCGATAGACGAGTTTCTCAGATGGAAGCTGAAGGTGTAACTTTCAAAGTGAATCAAAATGTTGGTGAAAATGTAGACCCAGACCAATTAATTAAGGAATATGATTCTATTATTCTTTCGGGCGGTGCTGAGTGGCCTAGAGATTTACCGGTACCAGGACGAGAATTAGATGGCGTTCATTTTGCGATGGATTTTTTACCAAATCAAAATAAAGTTGTAGCGGGCGATAAGGTGAAAGACCAAATTACGGCCACAGGAAAAAATGTAGTAGTTATTGGCGGGGGTGATACTGGTTCTGACTGCGTTGGTACTTCGAATCGTCATGGTGCATCATCCGTTAATCAGTTTGAATTGATGCCTCAACCACCTGAAAAAGAAAATAAATCATTAGTTTGGCCTTATTGGCCATTAAAAATGAGAACGTCTAGCTCCCACGAAGAGGGCTGTGAAAGAGACTGGTCCATTGCTACTAAATCTTTTAAAGGTGAAAATGGAAAAGTAAAAGAATTAGTCGCGACAAAAGTACAATGGAAAGATGGCAAGATGCAAGAAGTGCCAAATTCTGAATTTACTATGAAGGCAGACTTAGTCCTTTTAGCTATGGGTTTTATTAGCCCACAACAAAAAATTCTTGATAAATTTGGAATCGAAAAAGATACAAGAGGAAATGCAAAAGCAGAAACGGAAGGTGATAAAAGCTATGCAACATCAAGGAATAAAGTTTTTGCTGCTGGAGATATGCGAAGAGGACAATCCTTAGTGGTATGGGCAATAAGAGAAGGCCGTCAATGTGCAAAATCAGTTGATGAATTCTTAATGGGCACCAGCAATCTCCCTCGATAAATTCCTAAGTGAAGTACTTATTAATTTTGCCAATTGTTTTAAATGTAAGTTGTATGACGACGGTAAATGTTATTGATACAGCTGCCGATGTTGCACTCTCAACAGGAGAGCTTGTTGTTGATACTATAGATACAATCACTCCTGATATTTCTAGCGATGATTAATTAATGAATACTTTTCAAAATGACTCTTTTTTAAGAACATTAAATAAACAACCTACGACATACACGCCAGTATGGATGATGCGTCAAGCTGGACGATATTTACCAGAGTATCGTGAGAGTAGAAAAAATGCAGGTAGTTTTTTAGAGCTTTGTAAGAATACTGAATTTGCCACAGAAGTAACGATGCAGCCGCTTGATCGATATCCCCTCTTAGATGCTGCTATTTTATTTTCCGATATATTAACTGTTCCGGATGCCATGGGTCTTGAGCTTGACTTTGTTGATGGCGAAGGACCAAAATTTCATAAACCACTACTTGATGAAAAATCCGTCCAAAAATTGGATGTTCCTGATGTTGAAAATGATTTGGCTTATGTCTTCGATGCTGTTAAATCGATAAAAAAATCTTTAAATGGAAGAGTCCCTTTAATAGGATTTGCTGGAAGCCCTTGGACTTTGGCAACTTATATGATTGAGGGTCAGGGTGGAACAGGGTTTCTAAATATTAAAAAAATGCTTTATACACGTCCTGATCTGATTCACCATATATTAAAAATAACTGCAGAGTCGGTATCTTTATATTTAGCAAAACAAATTGAGGCTGGTGTCGATGTTGTAATGATTTTTGATTCATGGGGAGGCGTTTTAACACATGATGAATACGAGACACACTCATTAAATTATATGAAAGTTATTATTGCTAATTTAAATTTAATGGGTTTTGAAAATATCCCTAAGATTATTTTTAGCAAAGGCGGAGGCCAATGGCTTGATAAACAGGCTAAAAGTGGTGCAGATGCATTAGGTATTGATTGGCAAACAAATTTAGGTGAAGCAAGGAAAATAGTTAATGACAAAATAGTGCTGCAGGGAAATCTTGATCCCGCAATTCTTTTATCAACTCCAAAAGCCATTAAGGAGGCGGTAAGAAAAGTTCTAGATAGTTATGGTCATGGAGAGGGCCATATTTTTAATCTAGGTCATGGTATTACACAATTCACACCACCTGAAAATGTTGAATGCATGCTTGAAGAAATTAAAATTTATAGTAAAAAATATCACCAGAAAAGTTAAATTGTCATAAAAAGTTCATATATTAGGCTTATTCTGCAAAAAAAGCTTATTTATTTAATATGAACCTCAGCGCAAAAAATACTATAAAGAAGATTCATGCTCTTGACTCAGTTTTGTGTGTCAAAATGAATCAGACAAGTCAAAATAAACTTGTTAAACGTTTTTTTAAAATAATAAGTCGTCTTGGCGATGGAGTTTTTTGGTATACCTTGATGATCATCATCTTGTTAGCAGATCCTATATATGGAATTGATACAGTTATACACATGGGAGTTTTTGGTGGCATAGGAACCTTAATTTATAAAATAATAAAAAAATATGTTTCCAGACCTCGGCCTTTCCAAATAAATGACAATATATATGATCAGGAAAAGATATTAGATTGTTTTAGTTTTCCTTCTGGACATACTCTTCATGCTGTCATTTTTACTTTGATTGCTTCTATTTATTATCCATTTTTATTTCCTTTTTTAATGGCAATAACAATTTTAATTGCATTTTCACGAGTCATATTAGGATTACACTATCCTACTGATGTAATTGTTGCTGCATTAATTGGCTTTATTATTGTTAAATTTTCAATATTTGTAATTTAGGATAGTGAAAATACTCTTTTTATCAGATGTTTATTTTCCAAGAATAAATGGTGTTTCAACTTCTATACGAACATTTCGTTCCGAATTAAAAAAACTAGGTCATTCAGTACATTTAATCGCACCTACATACAATAAAAATGATGAAAAAGAAGAATGGATTACAAGAGTACCATCTAGAAAAATATATTTTGATCCTGAGGATAGATTAATTAAATATTCCCATGCCGTTAAACTTATACCATGGATAAAAAAAGAATCATTTGATGTGGTACATATTCATACACCATTCTTTGCGCACTATCTTGGGCTTAAAATAAAAAAAGAACTTAACATAGCATGCGTAGAAACTTACCATACTTTTTTTGAAGATTATTTACATCATTATCTTCCATGGATTCCTGAAAGCATTTCGAGATATTATGCACAATGGATATCTAAACGCCAATGTAACGCAGTTGATGCTATTGTATCGCCATCAATGCCGATGCTTGACGTTCTCAGAGATTATAGAATTAATACTAAAGCAGAGGTTATTCCAACAGGCCTAGAAGAACATTATTATAAGCAAGCTAAAGGAAAGGATTTTAGAAAAGATAATAATATTCCTGATAAACAAAAAATTATTTTATTTGTAGGAAGAGTTGCACATGAAAAAAATATTGTTTTTTTATTAAAAATGCATCGTGCACTTTTAAAAGTACAACCTGAAACATTACTTGTTGTAACTGGTGAGGGACCAGCCGAAAATGATATAAAATTATTATCAAGAAAATTAGGCATAGAAAATAATATACGACAAATTGGATACCTTGATCAAAATCAACAACTACCATCTTGTTATGCAGCAGCTGATGTTTTTGTTTTTGCCTCAAAAAGTGAAACACAGGGAATCGTATTGCTGGAGGCGATGGCACAATCAACACCTGTAGTTGCAATTTCTGAACTTGGAACAGCTTCCATATTGAAAGAAGGAGTGGGCTCCTTAATTGCTGAAGATAATATTGAAGATTTTGCTAATAAAGTAAATAAAATTTTGTCAAACAAAGTTCTTTCAAAAGAATTAGGTAAAAAAGCATTCAATTATGCCTTTGAATCTTGGTCAGCTAAAAAACAGGCCGAAAAGTTAATTAAATTTTATAAAAAAATTAATAAAGTTCGTAAGCCTAAAGATTTAAAATCAAATTTATTTTCAACTGGAGATAGTGTTATCTAGTCAATAATACTTCTTCTTGTGGGGTTATTTCATGTTTTTTTAGTTTCTTGTGATCATAAGAGCAATCATTTTTTAGTTTCCAGGAATCTCTTCCATTAATAAATATATTGAGGCCTTCATTCAGGATATTATCGATTAATTTTTTCCCCTCAATAGGAAATGAAACTTCTATTCTTCTGGAGAGATTTCTTTCCATCCAATCAGCGGAGGATAGATATAGTTTTTCTTCTCCGTTATTTTTAAAATAGAATATTCGATGATGTTCTAAATATCTTCCGATAACAGAATAGACATTAATATTTTTTGAAAATGATTCTCCGACCCTCAAGGAGCACATACCACGAACAATTAAATCAACTTGTACTCCTCCTAGAGAAGCTTGATAAAGAAGATTTATCATTTCATGGTCAACAAGAGAATTTACCTTAATAATGATATGTCCAATTTGTGTTTTATTAAAATTACGTATTTCCTTTCTTATTAATTTTTTTAGTTCCGTTCTATGCGTTGTTGGATCATGCCATAATTTTTTTAGCGTAATTTTATTTGAGCTTCCGACTAAAAAGGAAAAAACTTTATTAATATCCTTACAAAAATATTTGTCTGTTGTAAAAAAACTAAAATCTGTATAAGTCTTAGCATTTTTAGGTGAATAATTACCAGTCCCTAAATGTCCATAACTTTTAATTTCAAATTTATTAATTTTTGTATTTAATTCACGCCTGGTTATAAGTAACATTTTTGCGTGACATTTTCTTTTGGGTCTGCTGTGTACTACATGTGCACCGACACTCTCAAGTTTTGCCGACCAATTTACATTTGTCTGTTCATCAAAGCGAGCCATTAATTCAATAACAACAGTAACTTCCTTGCCATTTTGTGCTGCAAGCATTAAAGCTTCCATAATTGGTGAATGATTGCCTGTTCTATAAATCGTTTGTTTAATTGTTAATACCTCTGGATCTTTGGCAGCTTCTTCTATTAGATGAATAACAGGGTCAAAAGTGTCATAAGGATGATGAAGCAACCTGTCTGAAATCTTAATCCATTCAAAGCTACTCATATTTCTTGATAGGATTCTTTTTTGCTTAATTTTAGGAAACTTTAATTCTGGATACTTCAATCTTTCTCCAAGATCTACAAAACGATATAAATTACTTGGACCTCTTACGGAGAATATGCAGTCTTTTCTAATATTATGAATTTTAGCAAGTGTATTAGATATACTCTTTGGCATTCGTGTTGAAATTTCCAGTCTTACCCCTTCCCCAAGATTTCTAGTAGTAAGCCCACCTTTGAGTGCTGATCTTATATCATCGGCATCTTCTGAAATAAATAAATCAACATTTCTGGTTAATTTAAATTGATATGAATCTATAACTTTGTAATCGGGAAATAATCTTTGCATATATGCTCGCATTAATCCACCTATGAATATAAAACTCTTAGTTTTTTTGGCTATGCGATAAGGAACTTGGAAAACACGAGGAATAAAATGGGGCATTTGAATAACTGCCAATCTTTTACTATTCGGATTATTGATATCTTGAAGCTCAGCAATATAACTTACAGTTTTATTGATAATATTTGGAAAAGGACGTGTCTTACTAATTACTATTGGTGTGACAAGTGGTTCTATCTCATTTTTAAAAAGGTTTTCAGTCCATTTATCTAAATGTGGAAGCCATTTTCTATCCGTAATAAGATAAATTTTTTCTTTTTCTAGGGCCGGTATAATATCTTCATAAAGCAATTTCTGAATTCTTTTTTTAATTTTTTTGGCTTCAATACCTACATCTAGAAGCAGTTTATTAATTTCAAAATTATCCCTTGATAATATTTTTTTGTTAGATTTTTGTAATGTTAATAGCTCTGCATATCTTATTTCATAAAATTCATCAAGATTTGAGCTTACGATACAAGCAAACTTAAATCTTTCTAATAAAGGAATTTTTTTATTTATTGCTTGCGATAAAACCCTATCATTAAATGAAAGAAGACTTAATTCTCTGCTAGCATATTTAAATTTCATAAATGCTACTATACTTTGCAATAATTACGCCAATGTTACAGAAATATGACAGATAAAAAAAAGTATTAGTTTATAAAATAGAATACGTAGTTTTTCATTATAAAATGTAATCATGAAAAATAATTTCCCCCAAGACAAAAATAATTTGATAGAAGAGTCATTGGTAGCAGGTATTGATCTGGGATCAAATACTTTTAAGTTAATGATTGCAAAAATACGAAAAAATGGGGATGCCTTTAAAATACAGGAACTTGATACCGTGAAATCGACTGTTCGTTTAGCAGCTGGTTTAGATAAAGAAAATATCTTGAGTGAAGAGATAATAGATAAAGCACTCAATTGCTTACTACGTTTTGGAGATCGTGTAAGAAATTTTCCTAAAAATAATGTATGCATAATTGCTACAAATACATTCAGAAAAGCTCAAAATGCAAAAACATTGATCATTCAAGGGGAAAAATTATTAGGTTTTCCTATTAATGTTTTGTCTGGAGCAGAAGAGGCTCGTTTAGTATTTAAAGGATCCTCTCATGTTTCACCGGTTTGTAGTGGAGAAAGAATGGTCATTGATTTAGGTGGTAGCTCGACGGAGATTGTTTTGGGTTTTGAAGATAAGGTTAATAAGTATGATTCACTCCAGATGGGTTGCGTTACCTCGACAAAACAATTTTTCCAAGATGGAAATATAACAAAAAAAAATTTCAGTAATGCTATAGATAATGCAAAAAAAATAATAGAAAAAGGCAATCTTAATTATAAAAAATTATCATGGCATCAAGTTATTGGCTCTTCAGGTACCGCTAGAGCAGTCGCAGATTTAATTTCATTAAATCACTTTGACGATATCAATAAACTACCTATCAATGACTTGGGTGGAATTATCACTCTTAAAGGTTTATATAAAATTAAGGAACATATTTTAGCATTTTCAAATTGTTCAAAAATAAAGTTATTAGGATTAAAAAATGAAAGAAGACCTGTTTTGGCAGGAGGGCTTTCAATATTAATTGCAATATTTGAAATATTTAAAATCAAGCAAATGGAAGTATCAGAATCTGCTATTATTTTTGGAGCCTTACATCAGGCATTGATAAGTAATTTACAGGAAAAAAATAAAGACTATAAGGCGATACATAAACAGATTATTAAAAAAGAAGATTTTGTCTCAACAATTGACAGGCGCGCACAGGAGGTAAATGATTGGTCAGAACAATTTACAATTGACCAAGAGCAAGCTTCAAGATTATCAAAGTTGTCTATAAATATATATAAAAAAATTAATATTAATCGTAATAAGGAATATTATAATTCTAAAAAACTATTAGACTGGGCATGTAGGCTTCATGAAATTGGTTTAGTGATTAACTATAGGCAATATCAATACCATTCCAGTTACATTATCTCTCACAAAGAGTTGACCGCATTTTCCTCAAATGACCAAGCAAGGCTAGCATCTTTAGTCTTAGGACATAAATCAAGATTAGATAAATTAAATTTCAAAAAAGATTATATTGATTGGCCATTATTATTGAGCTTAAGAATATCCTTTATTATTTATAAAAAAAGGAAAAATTTTGACTTACCAGAAATAAAAATAGAAAACAAATCAAATAAAATTACGGTAATTATTGATAAAAATTGGTTGGATAAAAAGCCTTTCACTAAATTTGGTATCTTAAAAGAAGCAGCAAGTTGGAAAAAATTTTTTACCCAATATGAGCTCATAGCTCGATAGAATCTTTGGTCATTTTATATAGAGTATGAGCTAAATTTTTTCTGTTTGTAAAACCTGATATTGGATGCATAACATAAACCTTAACATTTATTTTTTTAGCTTTAATTGTATTAATTAATGATTGTATTAATGAGATATCAGCATAAAAAGCAGGATCAGTGCTTATCTTTTGACTTCTAAAATATTGTATTGATATGGGTAATACAGAACATTTTGCATCGATAGCAGATTGAAGTAGATTACTTTTGAAAGGCAGTACATCCCTCCCATCAGAGGATGTTCCTTCTGGAAAAATACAAACACTTTTCTTTTCAAGATAATCTTTAATAATAGGATTAATTTTTTTAATGGAAGCTTTACTGGATCTATTTATAAAGATAGTGTTTGCTGCAATTGCTATCATATTTATGATTGGCCAAGATTTAACCTCATCTTTAGAAACAAAATATAAAGGACTAATTGAATTAATAACAAGTATATCTAGCCATGATATGTGATTGCTGGTTATTAGGTAATTTTGATTACTTAGTAAGTTATCTAAATCTAAGTTTTGAGAAATTTTTACATTTAATATTAATAAAATTCCTCGGCTCCAAAAAGAAATGAGATTTTTTTTTATTATTCCACGAGCTAAATAACATGGTATCGACAGGAATAAACCTAAAATAATATGTACTATTAAAAGAGAGATCTTAAATAAAATAATTATTTTCATTTTACTGTCATATGTTTTTCATAATCTAAATGTTAAATGCTCCTATGACTGTTTATAGAGCAATATGGATATCAGATGTTCACCTCGGTTCAACTGCTTGTCAAGCAGAATTTCTTCTAGATTTTCTAAAAAATAATGAATCAGAAAAATTATATCTTGTTGGAGACATTATTGATGGGTGGGAATTAAAGAAAACATGGTATTGGCCACAAGCTCATAATGATGTTATTCAAAAAATCCTAAGAAAAAGTAGAAAGGGTACTAAAGTAATTTATATACCTGGAAATCATGATGAGGGCGCAAAACAATTTATTAACAATAAATTTGCTGATATTCGAATTTTAAAGGAAGCCTATCACACAACAAAGAATGGCCAAAAGTTATGGATAATTCATGGAGACCTTTTTGATTCAATAAGAACGGTATCAAAATGGTTGGAATTTGTTGGTGATGAATTCTACAAAATAATATTATGGATTAATGAGAAATTAAATAATATTCGAAGATATTATGGAATGAATTATTGGTCATTTTCTAAACATATCAAATCAAAAATTAGTAAAGCAAACCAATATATTCAGGATTTTGAAAAATTCATGGTGAGAGAAACAAAATTAAAAAAATGCCAAGGGGTTGTTTGTGGGCATATTCATAAACCAGAAATTAAATCATATGAAGAAATTACATATTATAACGATGGAGATTGGGTTGAAAATTTAACTGCGCTTGTTGAAACAAAAAATGGTGAAATGAAGTTAATTCAGTGGGCAGATCAAGAGCGTTTTAAAAAAAAGTAAAAGAAGGTAATCTGCAATATGTCACTTTATTGTCATAATAAAATATTACATTTGATGACATTAACTCTCAAAATAAATTTAATATGTCACAGCAAATAAAATCTATTTCTGAACTAAAAGATCAAAATAAAAATTTTCAAAGTGAAAGAAAACAAAAAAAAATAAAAGTCGGAAATGTAAAAATTTCATGGGCAAGTTCAGACAAGGAAAGGAATGAGGTATATAAGCTAAGATATAAAATTTTTGCCGAGGAAATGGGAGCAAATATTAATGGCGGAAAGAAAAAAATTGATAAAGATATTTTTGACGATTATTGCGAGCATTTAATTGCTAGAGATATTAAAAGTGAAAAAATTATTGGAACATATAGAGTACTAACTCCATTAGGCGCAAAAAATCTTGGATATCTTTATTCAGAATTAGAGTTTGATATTGGAAAAATAAATGATATCAGAGATATTGTGATCGAGGTTGGAAGAGCTTGTGTGCATAAAAAATTTAGATCCGGAAGTGTCATTATGTTTATGTGGGCTGAACTTGGAAGGTTTATGAAAGCTAATGGGTTCCAAATAATGATTGGTTGCTCAAGTGTTCCAATAAAAGATGGTGGACATATGGCGGCAAGTATTTATAAGAAATTATTTAAATCTGGAAGAATAACGGAAGCGTATAAAGTGATACCAAGATTACCTTTAGATTGTGATAGTTTACCCTTTGATAATGAGATTGAAACCCCACCATTACTTAAAGGATACTTACGTCTTGGAGCAAAGATATGTGGAAATCCTGCTTGGGATCCAGATTTTAATACAGCTGATTTTTTTACTATGCTTAATTTAAATGAAATTCCGAGAAGATATGCTGAGCATTTTTTAAAGTAAATCTAGGAGCAATAAAATTGTTCCTCATTCTTATTTTTGTAGCAACCTAACTCAGGTATATTTACATAAAAACCTAAAAGACCCTCAGTTAGTCCATTAAATTTTGTATTCCGTTCATTAGCTAAATTTTTATTAATTGATTTAATATTTTGTATAATCCAAATATCATGGGCTAGTAATAAAGCTTCTTTAATGGTATTTTTTTCTGCATCTTTAAATTTATGATTAATAATTTGATTGAATATTTTAGATTCTTCTTTTTTCAAAAAAGTGCCAAACAGTATTTTTTCCATTTCTATTCTAAATTTCACAATACAGCCAGCTCTTGCTAAGACGGGAGAGATAAAAATTAATTTATTCGCATGTGCTTCCAACCCTGCTCCATTATCTTTGACCTCCATGATTTTTTTAGCGCGTTCTTCAAGGATAGTAGTGAGATTCGATTCACATTTTTTTCTTATGGATTTAAAATGTTGAATAAAGAATGCATCTAATTTTTTTACTTGCGAATCAGCTGACTCTGCATTTATTATTTTTTGAATATTGTCGTTAGTTTCTGTCTCAGCTAGCACTCCTAAACAAAAAGGCATGAGTAAGAAAAAGGTAAGTATTTTTTTCATTAGTGTTTTATAGCCTTATCTATACCTATACCTGTTTGGGATCTAAAAAATTGAGAGTTAAATTTTGATCTTACTAATTGAGCATCTTTTGATTTATCTATCATGGAAAAAAACCATATCCCAAGAAAAGTTACACTCATGGAGAATAATGCAGGATATTTATATGGGAAAATTGGTTGGGAATTCTTAAATACATCTACCCAAACAACCGGTCCTAAAATTACTAGAATGATGGCAGTGAGTAACCCTGCTGATCCACCAATCACAGCACCCTTCGTGGTTAAATTTTTCCAATAAATAGATAGAAGAAGAATAGGAAAGTTGGTACTGGCCGCAATAGCAAATGCTAAGCCAACCATAAATGCCACATTTTGACTTTCAAAAATAATACCGAGAAAGATTGCTAGTAAGCCTAATGCAATAGTAGCAATTTTCGAAACTTGCATCTCTTTTTTTTCATTTATTTTCTTATGATTGAAAACATTTGCATATAGGTCATGTGATATTGCTGATGCACCAGCAAGAGTTAAGCCTGACACAACTGCTAATATCGTCGCAAAAGCAACTGCAGATATAAAGCCTAACAGAAGATCTCCACCAACAGCATGTGCTAGGTGAATAGCAGCCATATTACTATTTCCAATTAGATCACCTGACTCATTTAAGTAGCTCATATTTTGCGAGACAAGTATGATGGCTCCAAAACCTATTATAAAGGTTAAAATATAAAAATATCCTATAAAGCCAGTCGCATAAACAACAGATTTTCTTGCTTGAATGGCGTCTTTAACTGTAAAAAATCTCATAAGAATATGAGGAAGTCCAGCAGTACCAAACATAAGAGCTAATCCTAATGAAATAGCCGATATAGGATCTGATATTAATCCACCAGGAGCAAGAATAGCTTCACCTTTTGGATGAATATTAATGGCTGCATTAAAAAAAGTATTAAGACTAAAATCAAACTGTAATAATACTAATATCGCAATCAATGTTGCTCCTGACAACAATAAAACAGCTTTGATTATTTGGACCCAAGTTGTTGCTAACATTCCACCAAAAGCTACATAAAGAACCATTAAACCACCAACGGTCATAACAGCAATGAAATATGGTAACCCAAATAATAGCTCAATAAGCTTTCCTGCACCGACCATCTGCGCTATAAGATACAAAATAACCGTGAAAAGTGATCCACATGCCGCGAGAATACGAATAGGTTTTTGATTTAAACGAAAAGAAGCAACATCCGCAAAACTAAATTTACCAAGGTTTCTTAAGGGTTCAGCAATTAAGAGAAGGATGATTGGCCACCCAACTAAAAAACCTATTGAATAAATTAAACCATCAAAACCAGTTAAAAAAACGAGACCTGATATTCCAAGAAAAGAAGCTGCTGACATAAAGTCACCAGATATAGCTAATCCATTTTGAAATCCAGTAATATTTCCACCAGCTGTATAAAAGTTTTTTGCATTCTGTGTTTTTTTGGATGCCCAGTAAGTTATATATAATGTAAAACCTACAAATACAACAAACATTAAAATAGCGATAATATTCATGGCGACAAACTGGAATCCTTTACCATCATTTTTTTAATTTATTTACCATAGGTTCAATTTTCCAATTGGCAAAAAAAACATATAAAAAGGTAATGAAAAAAATATGAAGAATTAGTATAAAACCTAAAGCAACTCCTATGGAGAGTGAGTACCCATCAATTAATTGCCCAAATATAGAAGGCTTAAAAGCAATTATAGAGATAAAGCTGAAATAGGGAATAATTGTTAGTAATAACAATAAAATTACTATTAATTTTCTTGAAGCTAATAAACTTTTATATTCTTTTTGTTCGGTTTGTAACATAAGCTAAATAAGCTTACATCATTACATTTAAAAAACCTATTACGAAAAGAGGAATTTGTAATCCAAAATTTACTAAAATAGCCTTATCTTTTAAAATAATTCCTGAAAAAGTCCACCCAATAACACCAATACCATGAAATATAATATTCACCGGATAAATATTTAGATTTGTAAGTAATATACCAATGAGTACAAAAAATGTACTAAACCATTTAAGGTTTTTTTTTAAAAGATTCATTTTTCCATTCCTAAGCTGAGATTAATTTTCATTTGTAATGTCACGCGAATATATTTTATGTTGAACATCTAACAATTCACTATCAATTCTATTTGCAATAATAATATCTGTATTTTTTTTGAATAATTTTAAATTATCAGTGACCTTAAATCCATTTATCCTTTTCTTTTTTAAACCTGGTTCATATATAAGAATTTCTATATTTTCATTTTGAATTTTTTTAATTACTCCAAAGATTGCAGACTCTCTATAATTATCGGAGTTACTCTTCATAATTAATCTGTACACCCCCATGAGCTTGGGTTTCTTTTTTAAAATTTCTGAAGCGATAAAGGCTTTTCTTGTCTCATTACCGTCAACGATGGCTTTAATAATATTGTTTGGAACATTTTGATAATTTGCTAGAAGTTGTTTAGTATCCTTGGGAAGACAGTAACCACCATAACCAAATGATGGATTGTTGTAATAATTACCTATCCTATTATCTAGACATACACCATTAATAATATCTTGACTGTTCAGTTTATTTTTAGCTGCAAATGAATCAAGTTCATTAAAAAAGGTTACTCTCATTGCGAGAAAGGTATTAGAGAAAAGTTTAATGGCTTCTGCTTCATTAGAGCTTGTATAAATAGTGTCAACGTTATCTTTCAAACAACATTGAGAGAATACTTGGGCAATTTTTTTGCCAATTATTTTTTTACTACCAATTACTATTCTTGATGGATATAGACTATCGTGAAGAGCCTGCCCCTCTCTTAAAAATTCTGGTGAAAAAATAATTTTTTGATAATTGAATTCTTTTCTAATTTTTTTGGTATAACCAACTGGTATTGTTGATTTTATAAGTATCGGTATCTTATGATTTGTAGATAATATTTTTTTTATAGTCCACTCTATAGATAAAGTATTAAAAAAATTAGAAGATGGATCATAGTCAGTAGGAGTAGCTATGATAACTAGATCAGAATTCTTATATGCTTGGATGTAATTGGTTGTTGCTCTAATATTAAGCTTAACAGACTTTAGGTAGGCAGATATGTAAGGATCTTTTATTGGCGATTCTTTTCTGTTAACCTGCGCAACTTTTCCTTTTATTATATCGATCAGGATTACTTCATGGTGTTGGGCTAGTAATACCGCATTTGCTAATCCAACATAACCAATACCCACGATTGTTATCTTCATTATAAATTTAATCTAATAATTGTTTAAATAATATTTCCTCACACTTCTTCCATGTCCATTTTTTTATTGAGTATTGCTGAATATTTTTTTTGGATAACTTGATAGATTTATAAATATTTTCTTTTAAATCATTACCAAGGTATCCATCTTTATTGCTTCTTACTAAATCTTTGGGCCCAGTTACGTTATAACCAACAACCGGTAGGCCATTACATAATGCCTCAATAATGACTATCCCAAAGGTATCTGTTTTACTTGTAAAGCAAAAAACATCATTTTGAGAATAATAATTGGCTAATTCGGTACCGAACTTGTAACCCGGAAACGTAATGGATTTATATTTTTTCTTTAACCTTTTTAATTCTGGACCGTCTCCAATGATGGTGATGTCAAAATCTTTATTTAATTCACATAGCGCTTCTAAATTTTTTTCTTTACTTATCCTTCCAACACTCAGGACCTTAATTTTCCCATGATCAGTATTTTTTGAAACAGTTTTGATTAGTGAAGAAGAAACACCCCGCGTCCAAAGAACAAGATTTTTGAATCCTTTATTTTTTAAATCTTCTAAACATGATGAAGATGGTACTAATATTGCTCTACTTTTTTTATGAAATAATTTCATTAAACCATAACCAAAATTAATAGGGATTTTTAGATAAATATTTAAATATTCTGGAAATTTTGTGTGATATGCAGAGGTAAAGGGAAGCTTATTGAGCTTGCAGTATATTCTTGCAACGAGTCCAATCGGACCTTCTGTCGCGATATGGATATGAGTAGGTTTGATTTTTTGTATAGCTTTATAAACTTTTATGGGTTCGCAACAGATTTGAATTTCTGGATATGCATTAATAGATTTCCACTTAAATATACCAGGATGAATTAAATTGATCTTTTTATTTGTGACATTAAGGATATTTTTATATGTTGTTGACACTCCATTTACTTGCTCAAAAGTGTCTGTAGCTATGATGATTGAATTCATAGCTTCTATATTGATAAATTTTTATGACAATAAATTTACATTATGACAATTAGATTAATACATAATTTTTAAGTTATTAATCTAAAGAAAATACAGAAATGTAATCACCTTTTTTAAAGCCCATAATTTTATTTCCACCTGACACAACAGCTATGTATTGTTTACCATCGATCACATAGGATATGGGGGGAGCATTTACTCCAGCGTCTATAGAAGTTGTCCATAATATTTCTCCTGTCTTAGCATCACTTGCGTTGAAACGACCATTACCCTCACCAAAAAAAACTAAATTGCCCTTTGTTGCAAGGGTGCCACCTAGCATTGGTTGATCCGTTTTTTGTTGCCAGATAATTTTACCTGTTGATAAGTTTAGTGCAGATAGGACGCCCCATTGATCATCTTGTGTTGGTTCAGAACTTGTATATTTAATAATATTATTACCAATATTTTTTTCATTAAGGGTATATTTTATGGGTGCATGAATGCCAGAAATATAAGCAAGATGCAGGTCGATATTCATGCTTACTGGCGACCAATTGGAGCCACCTAAAATACCAGGATATATTATGGTGCCCTCTTCAGTTGCCTCAGCGAACATATTTTTTTGTGGAACAAATGGCTCTGACTTAAGCAGGAGTTCGCCAGTATCTCTATTATGTATATAAAACCACCCAGTTTTTCCTGCCTGTCCCACCGCGGGAATTACCTTACCCTTATGTAAGGTATGAAAAATTACTGGAGGACTTGCGACATCATATCCCCAGATGTCATGAGGTACTTGTTGATAAAACCATTTAAGCTTCCCTGTGTTTGCATCTAGCGCTACTAATGAAACGGTATATAAATTGTCCCCTGGCCTGCTATCCCCACTCATTTGCGGGGATGGGTTGCCAGTCCCAAAGAATAAAGTATTAGTATCTTTGTCGATGGCAGGGGTGGTCCAAGCTGAACCTCCCCCATATTTTGCTGCATCAGGATATTTTTCTAAATGATCTCTTTCATATTGTAAATCTCTGTTTAATACTTCCCCATCTTTTGTATAGTTACTAAAATCACCTTCCCATCCTTCCTCCGGAATGGTATCAAACTGCCATATTTTTTTCCCAGAGTAAATATCATATGCGGCTAGAAAACCAGGCCGACCAAATCTTCCAGCAACACCTACCACAGATGCTAGGGGAGCATCTTTACCAGCATCATCTAAATGAAGCCCATAGCCTACCCCGGTAATACCTATAATTACTTTATTTTCATAGACTACCGGTGCCATGGAGATACCAACCCCAGTGCCACCACTTACTTTTCTCTTTTGATTTGGGTCTTCATTATTTAATGCGGTAATTGTTTCTGTCTGGACAACATTATTTACCACATTGATATCCCATAATTTTTCCCCAGTTTTACTGTCTAGAGATATCAGTCTTGCATCGACTGTACCCATAAATAGTTGTCCGTTATGTATTGCGAGTCCTCGATTAGATGGCCCACAACACATTTTCCAGTCACGATTTCGGTTATGCTCATACCTCCATACTACTTTTCCAGTCTTTGCATTCATGGCAATGACATGGTTAAAAGGCAAAGATACGTACATGACTCCTTGATGCACGATGGGAGTTGATTGAAAAGTTGCCTTTATGCCAGTTTGGTGTTGCCATGCCAGTTTCAGGCTGCCAACATTCTTATCATTGATCTCATCAATAACTGCATAACGTTGATTGGTTAAATCTTTTCCATAGGATGACCAATCTTGATCAGATGGCTTACAACCCATTAAGCAAACAATCAGGGTAAATAGAAAAATTTTATAAAGACGCATAACTATATATAGGTAGATATTGGTAAATTAAGCACACTTATTTTATCAGCAACACTTTTTAATTCTTTCTCAGATAGCCTTTCAATTTTTGCGGTTATTTTTTGCTCAGTTGGTCTTGCCAGACTATA
>ERZ802830.1599-NODE-1599-length-21404-cov-16.1975_pt1 | contig 21404 bp, 22 predicted proteins | sample MGYA00345654_ERZ802830 | MGnify/ENA primary metagenome ERZ802830 (study PRJEB30503, sample SAMEA104212375) | marine metagenome | biome: Westerlies Biome; feature: [SRF] surface water layer (ENVO:00010504) within the epipelagic zone...; material: water...
TTACAACGAGCAAAAACTATATCCTTCAGAGCACGTCAAACCTATATCACCCCCATAAAAATTTTTATGGTGGAGGTGTCGGGTACCGCCCCCGAGTCCGATACACCTATTACATACAGCGTTTATTGCCATAGTTGATAAACAACGCAGATAATATAGTCTATTAAATGAATCCTTTAAACATCTATGAAGAAAAAAATCACTAAAGTGCCAAAATTTAAAGATTTTAAAACTACTAGAGCTACGTCGTCTGCTCTAGAAAAAATACTATATAAGCAAATACCTATATTAGACCATGGCTTTATAAGAGTTATTGACTATATGGGAACTGATCAGTCTATAGTTCAAGCGGCAAGAGTCTCTTATGGTGAGGGAACAAAAAAATTACGAGAAGACAGGGGCCTTATTAGATATTTGTTAAGTCATTGGCATACAACTCCGTTTGAGATGTGTGAAATTAAGTTTCATATTAAACTGCCTATTTTTGTTGCTAGACAATGGATTAGACATAGAACTGCAAATGTAAATGAATACTCTGCAAGATACTCAGTACTAGATAAAGAATTTTATGTTCCAGAAATGGATCAACTCGGATCTCAATCGACTACAAATAAACAAGGAAGATCAAATACTTTAGATAAAAAATTTGCGAAGCAGGCTCAAGATTTAATTCAAAAGAATTCGGAGCAACTTTATGACGACTACCAAAATTTATTGAATGGTAAACTTTTGAATAACGACGAATACGTTGAAGGGGAGGGACTAGCGAGAGAACTAGCTCGAACAACTCTTCCATTAAATTATTACACTCAATGGTATTGGAAGGTAGACCTTCATAATCTCATGCACTTTTTGAGATTAAGAGCAGATAGTCATGCTCAGTATGAAATACAAATTTATGCTGAGAAAATGGTAGAAATTTTAAAAAAGTGGGTACCCTTAACATACGAAGCCTTCGAAGATTACCGTTCAGACTCATTCCAACTCTCTAAGGAGGCTTTAAAAATTGTAAAAGATAAATTAGCAAATAAAAAAATTAAGAAGTCTAATTACAAGCTATCCCCAAGAGAGCTTAGAGAGTTAGAAGTAAAGTTTAATATTAAATTATCTTAACTTTGAAATTTTTTTGTGATTGCGTTTGTAATATTTTCAAATTTTAGAGAATAGTCGTCTTTATAATCAAAACAATAGGGCTTTCCGTCATCACAACTTTTAGGGACATTTAAATTAAAAGGAAGCTCTTCAATTAAATTTATATTTTCTTTTAACAATAAAGACTTTGTCTTAGACTCTCCAAAAATATATTTTTTTTCATTTTGTTCCTCTAAATAAGACATGTTTTCTACTACACCAAGTATTGGAACATCCACCTTGATAAACATATTAATACCTCTAATGACATCTTTTAGTGATAACAGTTGGGGAGTTGTAATAATAAGAGTTCCATCCAGTTTTAGTTTTTGAGACATGGATATTTGCACATCTCCAGTACCAGGTGGAAAATCAACAATTAAATAGTCTAAATCACCCCATATTGTCTTATTAATAAGACCATCGAGCCCTTTCGCTAACATTGGTCCTCTCCAAACAATTGCTTGTTCTTCATTGACTAGGAAGCCTATCGACATCGCCTTTATCCCAAATACCTCAAAGGGCAAAAACTTCCCATCTTCAACTTTGGGTTCCTTATCTCCGATGCCAAGTAATGTTGGGACACTAGGTCCATATATGTCTGCGTCTAAAAGGCCAACTTTGTATCCTTGGTTCGCTAAAGTTATAGCGATATTACAAGCTACAGTGGATTTACCAACGCCACCTTTACAGCTTGAAATTCCAAAACAAGTCTTGATATTCATCTATTAAACACTACATATATTGTATCGTGATCAAAAACAAATTTAAAATTTTCGCACTTGATGGCCCATGGGGTTCCTCTTCAGGAAATAATAATAGAGGATCTGGTGGAGGTTTTTCTGGTGGAAACAACGATTCAATTGATGATCTTCTTAAAGATCTTAAAAATAAATATAAGTTTAAAATGCCTTTTAAAGGTGGATTTAAGGGTGTCTCATTTTTAATTTTAATAGCTTTTGTGATTTGGTTGGCAACTGGTTTTTACAGAGTTGAACCTGATGAGCAAGGTGTTGAATTATTATTTGGTAAGTGGAACGAAAGTACAACTGACCCTGGACTTCACTATTTCTTTCCAACACCTATTGGAAAAGTTCTTACACCAAAAGTAGAGGCTATTAGAAAAATTAATGTCGGCTTTAGATCAAGTGGTAATTCTACAAGAGATGTTCTTGAAGAAAGCATGATGCTTACATCTGATCAAAATATTTCGGATTTAGACTATACCGTTCTTTATAGAATTAAAGATGCTGGTCAGTTTTTATTTAATTTAAGAGATCCTGAGGAAACCGTAAAAGTAATTTCTGAGAGTGTTCTTAGGGAAGTTGTAGGACAAACAAATCTTGAAGGTCTTCTTACTGTATCTAGACAGTCTGTTGAAAGAGATTCACGGTCTTTACTTCAAGAGCTTTTAGATGAGTACGAAGTCGGGATATTAATCCAGTCTATTCAATTACAAGATGTTAATCCTCCAAGAGAAGTTATTGATGCTTTTGATGATGTCCAAAAAGCAAGACAGGATAAAGAGAGAACTGTTAATCAGGCAGAAGCCTACAGTAATAGAATTGTTCCAGAAGCTAGAGGTGAAGCTGAAAAAATCCTTCAAGAAGCAGAGGGTTATAGAAACAAACTAATTAAACAAGCTGAGGGTGAATCAAGTAGATTTCTCCAAGTGCTAGATACCTACGAGCAGTCAAAAGAAACAACTAAAAAAAGAATTTACCTAGAAACCTTAAGAGATGTTCTTTCAGGATCTAGTAAGATAATGATCGATCAAAACTCTGGAAATGGTGTTGTTCCTTATCTGCCATTAAACGAATTAAACAAAAATAAACAAGGAGATAGCCAATGAAAATGAGAAATTATGTAATCGTCGGATTGTCTTTCTTCTTTATTTTATTTGCATCAGGTTTTTTCTTTGTTGTAGATCAAACAAAACAAGTAATAGTTTTACAATTTGGTGAACCTCGTGCAGTACATCAAACACCTGGTTTAAAGTTTAAATTACCTTTTATTCAAAATGTCGTTTATTACGATAGTAGGGTTTTAAACCTAGATCCAGCTCAAGAGGAAGTAATTCTTCGAGACCAAAAGCGTATCGTGGTCGACTCAATTGTAAGATACATGATCAAAGATCCATTGAAGTTTTTTCAAACAACAAGAACAGAATTAGCATTAAATGATCGTTTGGGTAGAATTGTAAACTCTTCAGTAAGAGGTGTGATTGCCCAGTATCAATTAAATGATTTGTTATCTGATGATCGTGAAAAAATTATGGCTGAGATTTTTGAAAATGTTCGTGAAGATCAAGATAACTTTGGTATTGAAATTGTTGATTTAAGATTAAAAAGAACTGAATTAACTCCTGAGGTTCAATCAAACGTTTTTGACAGAATGAGAACTGAGAGAGAAAGAGAAGCAAATCTTTTAAGAGCAGAGGGCCAAGAGATATCACAAAAGATTAAGGCGACTGCAGATAGACAAAAAATTGAGATTATTGCAGAAGCTGAAAAACAATCTAATATTTTAAAAGGTGAGGGTGAAGCAGCAAGAAACAAAATATTGAATGATGCATTTGCAAGGGATCCTGAATTTTTTGAATTTATAAGATCTATGGAAGCTTACTCAGATACTTTTAAAGACGGAACAACTACCATGGTTATATCCCCTGATAGTGATTTCTTTGAATACTTTGAAAACTCTGAGGGCTCAAACTAAAATTAAAATATATCAATGAAAAGACTCATCTTTTTATCTCTTTTCAATCTATTTTTCCTTTCAAATACAACTTTCGCACAATTTGAAAGAGGATACGCTGACTTAGTTGACGAGCTATTACCTTCAGTTGTCAGTATAGCTACAAGTCAAACAGTAGAGAGGCAGACTAGTCAATTACCTGAATTACCGGAAGGCCATCCATTCAATGACATGTTTGATGATTTTTTTGGAAATCAAATGCCCAAACGTGAAAATTTAACAGGTCTTGGATCTGGGTTTATTATTAATGATGAGGGTTATGTGGTGACAAATAATCATGTAATCAGTGGTGCAGATCAAATAACAGTAATTTTTAATAATGGAATTGATGAAGTCTCTGCGGAACTTGTTGGAACCGATCCTAAGACTGACATAGCTGTTTTAAAAATCGATCCTTCATCTATTAATATACAAAGTGTAAATTGGGGTGACTCAGACATCTCTAGAGTTGGTGATATCGTCTTAGCAATTGGAAACCCTCTTGGTTTAGGTGGAACCGTTACATCTGGAATTATTTCTTCCATAAACAGAGATATCGGTGGAGGCCCTTACGTTGACTTTATACAAACCGATGCACCAATTAATAGAGGAAACTCTGGAGGACCTTTGTTTAATTTAGACGGAGAAGTAATAGGAATTAATTCTATGATAATCTCTCAAACAGGGGGTAGTGTTGGTTTAGGTTTTTCAATTCCATCTAAAACAGCAAAATTAATTGTTGAACAAATAATTTCTTTTGGCCAAGCAAAGAGAGGAAGGCTTGGTGTTCAAATTCAAGATTTAACTCAAGAATTCTCTGACAGTTTGGGCTATGACTCTACAGAGGGAGCTTTTGTAGCTTCTGTCGAACCAAATAGCCCTGCCGCGCTTTCAAATATTCAGGCAGGTGACATTATTATAGAGTTTAATGATCAAAAAATTTCATCATTTAAAGATTTACCAAAAGTTGTTGCTGAAACTCCTATCGGAAGCCAAGTAGTAGTTAAAGTTTGGAGAAATGGAGAGATAATAAATATTGATGTTAAGGTAGGTGAATTAGAAGAAGGCCGTAAACTTGCTAAAAATGAGGGGGTGTATCTTGAAGAACTAGATATTACTGTCGAAGAATTATCTAGTGAAGCTATAAATAGTTTGGGTTTAGACTCAAAAACCTCAGGAATTTTGGTTAAAGAAGTAGGTGATAAAAACGAAAATCTATTAAACAATGATGTGATTATTCAGGTCTCTAGCGAAAAAATTAAAGATATTAGCTCCTTTCAATCAATGATTGCAAATAGCATCAAATTAAATCGAGATAAATTATTATTAAGAGTTATCAGAGATGGTAATGAATTTTGGTTAATTAACCCATTCGTTATTGAATAAGTTCCTTTTTGTTGTAGGCCCTACCTGCTCAGGTAAAAATGATTATGCTTATGAATTATCAAAGTTAATAGATATAGAAATTATTAATGCTGACAGTATTCAGGTATATAAACAATTAAAAATCCTATCTAACAGACCCACCGAGAAAGAATTAAAGATAGTTCCTCATCATCTCTACGGACACATCAATAACAAAGAATACTCAGTCAATCATTGGATTGATGATGTTAAACAAGCAATTAAAAATATTCAAAGTAGAAATAAGACACCTGTTTTTGTTGGAGGTACAGGATTTTATATTCAATCTCTAATAGAGGGATTATCAGAGATGCCATCAATTAGTCAAAAATATAAAAAAGAAGCAGAAGATTTATTTTTAAGTAAAGGCCCAGACCATTGTTTAAACGTTCTAGAAAAATATTATAAAGAAAAAATCTTCCCAAAAGACAAACAAAGGTTATTGAGTCGTTTAGCTTTTTGCTTGGAACACAACGATACCATGGAAAATAATTATGGCAATAAAGTTGCTATCACTCCTAATCCCCTCGTTATACAAGTCACAAAACCTAAAAAAGATCTTTATGAAAAAGCAGAATTAAGATTTCAACAAATGATCAGTAATGGTGCCTTAGAGGAGGTTAAATCTCTTTATGAAAATAAAAAAATATCTAAAACACTTTACAAAGCACATGGTCTTCCTGAGTTATTATTATGTATCAGAAACAAAATGAGTTTAGAGGAGGCCATCTACTTAGGTATAAAAAATACCAAAAGGTATATCAAAAGACAGTTTACATGGTGGAATAACCAAAAATTTAGCCAACTTAATCTGAGAATAAACTATAAAAAAAGCTTCCCTAAAGATTCAATTGAAAATATAAGTATATACCTAAATGGACAATGAAAACGAATTTACGGGAGCAGATATTCTACTTAAGGCCCTCAAAGACCAAGAAGTAGATACAATTTTTGGCTATCCAGGTGGAGCTGTTCTTCCTATTTATGATGCAATTTTTGGCCAAAATTTTTTAAAACATGTTTTGGTAAGACAAGAAGCTGGTGCAGTTCATGCAGCAGAGGGATATGCAAGATCAAGTGGAAAAGTAGGTGTCTTGTTAGTGACTTCAGGCCCTGGGGTTACCAATGTGGTAACAGGCTTAACTGACGCATTAATGGATAGCATTCCTATAGTTTGTATTAGTGGACAAGTCCCTTCACATTTAATAGGTACAGATGCATTTCAAGAATGTGATACTACTGGAATTACAAGACCTTGTACTAAACATAACTACTTAGTGAAAGACGTTAGTAAGCTCTCTGAAACAATTCATGAAGCATTTAAGATAGCTAGCTCAGGAAGACCAGGTCCTGTGTTAATTGATATTCCAAAAGACGTCCAATTTGCAAAGTCAAAATATATACCAAAAAAAGATATTAGTTTTAGAGAGCACAGAATTAAGGCTGGCTCTAAAAATGTCGATAAAAATTTTGTTCAAGAGCTTGTAAATCATATTAAAAATTCTGAAAGACCTATTTTTTATGTTGGTGGTGGTTGTTTAAACTCTGGGCCTCAAGCTAGCCAAGAATTAATCAAGCTCGTAAATAAAACTAATATCCCAATCACAACAACGCTTCATGGATTAGGGTGTTTTCCAGGCGAAGATAAAAGTTCACTAGGGATGTTGGGGATGCATGGAAACTATGAAGCAAACCTGGCAATGAATAAATGTGATTTAATGATCAATGTTGGAGCAAGGTTTGATGATAGAGTAACTGGGAGACTTGATGCATTTTCTCCAGACTCTGTAAAATTTCATATAGATATAGACCAAAGTTCAATTAATAAAAATGTAAAAGTTGATTTTCATACAAATACTGACATTACTCAGACACTAAAAGAAATAAACTCATTTATAGAGTCTAATAATATTGAACTTGAAAAAAAAGATTACACTAATTGGTGGGGTCAGATTAATGACTGGAGGAAAAAAGAATGTCTTCACTATGAGCAAGGCGAAGAGATTATCAAACCTCAACATGCCATTTCTAGGTTGTATGATCTAACTACTCAAAAAGACACTTTTATTACCACTGAAGTTGGACAACATCAAATGTGGGCAGCGCAGTATTATAAATTTTCAAAACCCAATAGGTGGATTACTTCTGGTGGTCTTGGGACAATGGGCTTTGGTATGCCCGCTGCAGTTGGAGCACAAATGGCAAATCCTGACTCGCTAGTCATAGATATTGCTGGAGAAGCATCTTTTCTGATGAACATTCAAGAAATAGCTACTGCAGTTCAATACAAGTTACCAATTAAGATTTTCATTTTAAATAATGAATATATGGGAATGGTTAGACAATGGCAGGAACTTCTTCATGGAAGTAGATACTCCGAAAGTTATGTGGATGCCCTTCCTGATTTTAAAAAACTTGCTGAAAGTTTTAATGCAGTTGGAGTGAGAGCAAAAAATGTTTCTGAGTTAGACGATGCTATTAATGAAATGGTTTCTATAGACAGACCTGTTATTGCTGATATTTGGGTTGATAAAAAAGAAAATTGTTTTCCAATGATACCTTCTGGGGCTGCGCATCATGAAATGCTTTTATCAAAATATGATAAAGAAAATCCTGAAAATCAAGAAAAGGGAAAAGTACTAGTTTAATAAATTTTTTAACCATGTCCTCTACATCTGTTTATCCTACACCTATCAACGCCTTTAAACAGTCCAAGCGAAGTGTACTTTCTGTTATAGTAGATAATGAACCAGGTATCCTTGCACGTATTGTTGGATTATTTTCTGGACGTGGATATAATATCGAAGCGTTAAATGTAACTGTAGTAGATATTAAAAATAATCTTTCACGTATAACTATCGAAACATTGGGAGAAGAAAAAGTAATTAGCCAAATTATTGCTCAACTAGAAAAACTTGTTCCCGTTCATAGTGCTACAAATTTAGCAAATTTAAGTGAGTCATATGAAGCAGAAATTTGTTTGGTTAAAATTGAATTCGATAATAATGAGCAGGATCAAAAAATACTTAATTTTGCAGATATTTATCGTTCAAGAACTGTTCAAAAAAGACAAAATATCGTGGTTTATGAAATTTCAGGTACCAGTGAGCGAATAAACAAATTTTTAGATGACTTAAACACAATCGGTGGTATAAAAGTCGAATTAGTTCGAAGCGGGCCTATAGGGCTCGGTATATAACGTTTTTAGGGGGTAATATGAAGGTTTATTACGAACAAGATGCTGATTTTAACTTAATTAAAGATAAAAAAATTGTAATTATAGGCTTTGGGTCTCAAGGTCATGCTCATGCATTAAATTTAAAAGACTCTGGAGCATCTAATGTAGTTGTTGGATTAAGAGAAGGTTCTTCTTCTATCGAAAAAGCAAAAAATGTTGGTTTGAAGACTCAGACACCTGCTGAAGCTGTTAAGGACGCTGATATTGTAATGTTTCTGGCCCCTGATGAAAATCAACAAGATATTTATCAAACTCAAATTCACGATAATATTAAAAATGGTGCTGCTTTAGCTTTTGCTCATGGTTTGAATATCCATTTTCAACTTATAACAGCTAGAGATGATTTAGATGTATTTATGGTGGCTCCAAAAGGACCAGGCCATACAGTAAGAGGGGAATATCTAAAAGGTGGAGGTGTTCCATGTTTACTAGCAGTTGATAAAAACGTAAGTGGCAATGCAAAAGAAATTGGTCTTGCATATGCTTCTGCTTTAGGCGGCGGTAAATCAGGTATAATTGAAACTACATTTAAAGAAGAATGTGAAACAGACTTATTTGGTGAACAAACAGTTCTTTGTGGTGGTTTAATGTCTTTAGTTAGAAATGGCTTTGAAACACTTGTTGAGGCAGGTTATGCACCTGAAATGGCTTATTTTGAATGTTTGCATGAAGTAAAATTAATTGTTGATTTAATGTATGAAGGTGGGATGGCCAATATGAGATATTCTATATCTAATACTGCTGAATACGGAGATTATACAAGAGGTCCCAGAGTTGTGCCAAATGAAGCTACAAAAGCTGAGATGAAAAAAGTCCTTACTGAAATACAAGATGGTACTTTTACAAAAGAATGGATGTCAGAGCACAAAGCAGGCCAAATAAAGTTTAAACAAATGAGAGATCAAGGTGCAAAGCATCAAATTGAAGAGGTAGGAGCTAAATTAAGATCGATGATGCCATGGATTGCATCTAATAAACTTGTAAAGGATATCTAATATTGCCAGATAAAGTATTAATTTTTGATACGACTCTAAGAGATGGAGAGCAATCTCCTGGTGCTTCTATGAATCAAGAAGAGAAACTCTCTATTGCCAGATTATTAGAAGAGTTAAAAGTCGATATTATTGAAGCTGGTTTTCCCATAGCCTCAAAAGGTGATTTTAACTCTGTTCAAGCTATTGCCCATGAAATCAAGGATTGTCAGATAGCAGGATTGGCGAGAGCAAAACATGAAGATATTGAAGCAGCTTGGAATGCTGTAAAAAAAGCAAAAAATCCAAGAATACATACTTTTATAGCCACTAGCCCTATACACATGGAATTCAAATTAAAACTAACTGAAGACCAAGTGCTCGACAAAATTAAAGATAGTGTTTCTTTTGCAAGAAACCTTTGCCCAAATATTGAATGGAGCTGTGAGGATGGTGGAAGATCCTCAATTGATTTTCTCTATAGGTGCATAGAATTAGCAATCAAAAGTGGTGCATCAACAATAAATATCCCTGATACTGTAGGATACACTTTACCATTTGAATTCGGGGAGATTATAAAAAAAGTTAAAAATAATGTACCAAATATTGATAAAGCAATAATTTCTGTTCATTGTCACAATGATTTGGGTTTGGCAGTTGCAAATTCTCTAAATGCAGTAGAAAACGGTGCAAGACAAATTGAGTGTACTATAAATGGATTGGGTGAAAGAGCGGGCAACGCAGCCCTTGAAGAAGTTGTAATGGCTATGAAAGTTAGATCAGATCTTTTAAAAGTTCAGTCTAATATTAACACAAGTGCAATTTCAAAAACATCAAAACTTGTATCTTCAATCACAGGTTTTCCTGTTCAACCAAATAAAGCAATTGTAGGTGCTAACGCTTTTGCTCATGAGTCAGGGATACATCAAGACGGTGTTCTAAAAAATGTTCAAACTTATGAGATTATGTCCCCAGAGACAATTGGTTTAAAAAAATCTAGTTTAGTCCTTGGCAAACACTCAGGTAAACATGCATTTAAAGAAAAACTTAAAATTCTAGGATATGAAGTAGGTGATAATTACATCAATGAAATTTTTGAAAAATTTAAGCTTTTAGCAGATAAGAAAAAAGATGTTTATGATGAGGATTTAATTGCTCTTGTAGATGACACGCACTTTAACAAATCTAATACTTTAAAACTTAAAAACTTAAGTATCATGTCTGGCACTAACTCTAAACATGTAGCCTCTTTAGAGCTAGATTTTAAAGAGCAGCTAAAAGAGGTCAGTGGATCTGGCAATGGTCCTGTTGATGCTGTATTTAGTTGTATTTCAAAAGTAGTAGGTTTTTCTCCAAAATTGGTGCTTTATCACATTAACGCCATTACTCCAGACTCTGATGCACAGGGAGAAGTTACTGTTAAACTTGAATATTTGAATAAAGAATTCATTGGTAAGGCTTCTGATATAGATATTATAGTTGCTTCTGCAAAATCTTATATCAATGCATGTAATAAAATATTAAACTTTGAGAATAACTCCAATATGCAAGAAGGAGTTTCTGAGATTAGCATCTCAAATATTAAAGGAATATAAATGTTAAAATCTTTCAGTTCTTTTTTAAGCGAGGATATGGGCTTAGACCTAGGAACAGCTAATACACTTGTATATGTAAAAGGAAAAGGAATTATACTAAATGAACCCTCTGTCGTTGCAATTGCTACTGACAATAAAAATAATAAATCAGTCTTAGCTGTGGGCGGAGATGCAAAATCAATGCTTGGCCGTACACCTGGAAGAATTGAAGCTATTAGACCAATGAAAGACGGAGTAATAGCAGATTTTGATATAGCTGAGGCTATGATTAAACATTTTATTAAAAAAGTTCATAAGAAAAGTTTTTTTGCTAATCCAAATATTGTCATTTGTGTTCCATCTGGAGCAACAAATGTTGAAAGAAGAGCTATAAAAGAGTCTGCTGAAACTGCAGGGGCAAAAAAAGTTTATTTAATTGAGGAGCCTGTTGCAGCTGCAATTGGAGCTGGTTTACCAATTTCTGAACCATCTGGATCTATGGTAGTTGATATTGGTGGAGGTACTACTGAAATAGCAGTCTTGTCACTTGGGGGTGTTGTTCATGCTAGTAGTATAAAGGTAGGCGGAGATACCATGGATGACGCGATAGTTAATTTTATGAGAAGTGTTCATAAATTAGCAATAGGTGAGTCAACTGCAGAAAGAATTAAGACAGAAATAGGTTGCGCTGGCATTCCTGATAATGGAGATGGTAAAACGCTCACGGTCAAAGGAAGGGACCTAATTAACGGTCTACCAAGAGAGGTTGTGATATCAGAAAGACAAGTTGCTGAGGCTCTATCTGACTCATTATCCCAAATCATTACAGCTTTAAAAAGAGCACTCGAGGTTGTTCCTCCAGAATTAGCTGCAGATATAGTCGATAAAGGAATTATGCTTACGGGTGGTGGGGCTTTACTTCAACGTCTAGATGAAGCAATTAGAGTCACTACAGGACTACCTGTTTCTATAGCTGATGACCCTTTAACTTGTGTAGCTAGAGGAACTGGTATGGCTTTAGAAGAGAACCAAAACCACCAAGATGTGTTCTTAAGTGATTAATAACAAAAAAGTTTTTTTAATATACATAATCAGTTTTTTTTTATTCTTAACGTTAATATTATTTCCAAATTACAACTCTAAAACTAAGCTTTTTACATTTTTTGTAAAAGAAAAAATAGAAACCCCATTTATTTTTGTAGGTAAAGAAGTACGAGATTTATTGATGGTCCTCAATCTTAATTTTGATTATATGAATACTATAAAAAAATTAGAAGGTGATAATAATTACCTTCGTTCAATCAACAAGTATTTATTGACATTAACTTCAAAATACTCAGAACAAAATAAAATTTTTCATCAGTCTGCTATTGCAATACCACTTTCAATTGGTGTCCAGGTTTTAGGTGATAGAAATTTAGTTTATAATAAAAACTTTATTATAAATAAAGGCTCAAAAAATGGTCTTGTGATAGGCGATTACGTTATTGATGGACTAAATATAGTTGGTAGAGTTGTTAACATAAACCTTAACACCTCTGAAGTTGTTACAGTTAAGAGTATTAATTATGGAGATGAGGTTTTTATTAATGGAAAGTCTTATATAGTTAGTGGTACGAATAATAATTATCTAAGTTTTTTAAGACAAAAAGAAAGCACTGAAGTACCAGATTTTCAATCAGGTGATGTCGCTGTAGTACATCTTGATAATGTAATATTAAGACTTGGCATAGTTTCTTTTGAAAATAATCAACCTATATTGTTAACATCTGACGTAACAAATTTAGAAAATTTAAGGGCAGTTACCAATGATTAGACTTTTTTTTGTAATAATTTTATTTTTAATCTATGGAAACTTTAATTTTGTTATAAATGATATTGTTGTATTTTCATTGATAAACATAGCTTTTTTTACAGTTCTTAAGGAAAAAAATATTAAAATTATTGATATCTTTATATTTATTTTATCAACTTTTGTTGTAGAGGTTTTTGTAGGTTTGCCGATATTAATTGGTATTGTGGTTTTGTTTATACCTCTCCTTCTATTAAATTATTTTATTAATAATTATAATTTCTCAACATTTATAAAATCATTAATAGTTTTTTTTCTTAGTTTCATTAGTTTTTTTCTTTTTGATCAAACTATTGTATTTAGATTACTAAATTTACAATATTTTTTATGTATATTAATTTTAACCTTTATTTTTTTAGGACTATCAAATTATGGAAAAGAATAAGACTAGTGAAGATAGTATAAAAATATTAAATAGAAGATCATTTATAATAATTATAGTTGGTGCTATTTTATCATTCATAGTTTCTTTGAGATTATTTTCATTACAGGTTATCAACTTTAACTTTTACAAAAAAAAATCAGTTGAAAATAAACTTTCTATAAAATTAACACCCCCCTTAAGGGGAGATATTTATGACTCTAAAAAAAACTTAATAGCTGGAAGTTCTTCATTATATGAATTTGCAGTGTTTAAAAATTTAAGTAAAGATCATTTTCAGGAAATTAAAAAACTCGATAGTCTTATAAACCTAAATTTAAATTTTGAAGAAATTTCAAAACGATTAAAAAAATATAATGAATACTCTGGTTTTAGTTTAAGTAGAGCTTCATGGGAGCAGATAGTAGAATTTGAAAAAAATAAATTTCTATTTAATTCTATTAAGATTATTGAGTCCAAAAAAAGATATTATCCATATCAAAATTTTTCACAGATAATTGGCTATATGGGACAACCCACACAATCTTCTGAACTTTACTCTAAAGGTGTATTTCATTTAGAAAAAAGTTATGAAAAACATTTAAAGGGTACTCCAGGTAAAATATTTAGCGAGGTAAACGCTAAAGGCAAAACTATAAGAGAAATATCTATTGAAAAATCCATTAAAGGCAACGATTTAGACTTAACATTAGATTTAAGCCTTCAAAATTATGCACAATCTCAACTTCCAAGAAATAAAAAAGGATCTATTGTTGTTATCAGTGTTTCAGACGGATCAATCTTGTCGATGAATTCCAATCCTACTTTTGATGCACAAATCTTTGAGGATAGAGAAAATAATAAAATTCAAGATTTGCTAAACGATGACCAAAAACCACTTTTTAATCGTGCTTTCTCTGGTTTTTATCCTCCAGGTTCGGTGTTTAAACCTATTTCAGCTTTAGTTGGTCTTCAACGTAATCTAATAGACCCTCAAAAAGAGGTCTTTTGCAAAGGGCATTCCTCACTTGGTGATAGGAATTATTACTGTTGGAAAAAAAAAGGCCATGGAAAAGTTAATCTTAAAAAAGCAATAAAAGAGTCTTGTGATGTATATTTTTATGAATTAGCTAAAAAAACAAATATTGATGATATTGCAAGCCTATCTAGTAATTTAGGTTTAAATAAAGAGTACGATATTGGTTTATCAAACATAGGAAAAGGACTTGTCCCGAGTAAGAAATGGAAAAAAGCGTTTTTAGAAGAGAGTTGGTATCAAGGTGAAACATTAATTACGTGTATTGGACAAGGATACAACCAAACATCTCCCTTACAGCTTGCAACACTTTATTCTGCTATATTAAATGGAGGAAAATATCCAATACCTAAACTTGATAAAAATACTCCTACAAAATTTACAGGTAAATTATTAAATAATGAGCATCAAAAAATTATAGTTAATTCCCTTAATGCTGTTGTGCAAGAGCCAAGAGGAACAGCACATAAATTGAGTATTTCTAATCCAGAATTTGTAAAAATAGGAGGTAAAACGGGCACTTCTCAAGTAGTAAGAATTAAAGAGAGTGAAAGAGAAGACGATCAGTATAAATCAAAGGAAATAGAAGAAAGATTTAAAGACCATTCAGTATTTGTAGGATATGCCCCTTATGATAAACCAAAATATATAGCTTCAGTTATTATAGAAAATGGTGGATCTGGATCAGCGGTAGCTGCTCCCATTGCCCACAAGATCCTTGATTTTGCTTTCAAAAACAATGTTTAAAGAATTTAAAAGTATATTTAATTTAAATTGGATTTATATTTTTATCCTTTTGATAATTTTTTGGATTGGAGAGATCAATCTTTATTCAGCTGCTGGCGGTTCTCTTGATCCATGGGCATCAAACCAATTAATAAGATTTTTATTTTTTCTCCCTTTGTTTTTTTTAGTTATCATGTTGGAGCCAAAGTTTATTTTTAATTTTGCAGAGATTTTTTTAATTTTAGTTTTGATTGGGTTAATAACGACATTAATTTTCGGGTATACAGGAATGGGAGCTACGAGATGGATAAGAATTGCTGGTTTCAATTTACAAGTATCAGAATTTACTAAAATAGCTTTAGTTATATTTATGGCTAAATATTTTCATAAATTAAATGCAGAAAAAACTATAGGTCTTTTTAAATCAATATTACCTCTCATTGTATCGGTAATTTTTTTTGTTTTGGTTGCTATTCAACCTGATTTAGGCACTGCTGTAATTATTTTAGCATTGGGCCTGGTAGTTATTTTTTATGCAGGAATTAAATTAATTTATCCCTTAATATCAATAGGTATCATTTTATCGATAAGCCCAATTTTATGGACTTTTTTAAAGCCCTACCAACAAAATAGAATACAAATTTTTCTAAACCCTGATTTGGATCCACTTGGAAGGGGATATCATATTATTCAGTCTAAGATTGCAATAGGTTCAGGTGGGTTAAAAGGAAATGGTTTTCTTGAGGGGTCACAAAGTAGCTTAGATTTTCTTCCTGAAAAAGAGACAGATTTTGTTTTCGCAATTTTTTCTGAACAGTTTGGTTTTACAGGATCAATTTTGTTGATTTCATTATTTTTTATCATGTTTTTAATACCCGTTTTAAAGACATTCAAACTGACCCAAGCATTTAATAAAATAATCTTGTTTGTATTATCCTTTAAAATTTTTTTTGAATTTCTAATAAATATATCCATGACAATAGGGATCTTGCCAGTGGTTGGAGTAGCTTTACCATTTATGTCTTATGGAGGAAGTTCTTTGTTGAGTAATCTAATTATTTGTGCACTATTGTTAAACTTTATGTCTATCAACGAAAAAAAGAGAATGTTCTCATGACAAAATCTATCAAAAAACCTTGGGGATCATACGTTGTCCTAAGTAAATCAAAAGATTATTTAATAAAGAAAATTATAGTTAAACCAGAGGGCGTTTTATCCTACCAATCTCATAATTTTAGATCGGAACATTGGATTATTATCGAGGGTAAAGCAACTGTTATTATCAATAACCGCACATTTTATAAGTCAGAAAATGAAAATATATTTATACCAAAAAAATCAAAACATAGAGTATTAAATGAGAGTTCTAAAAAGAAATTAGTTTTAATTGAGGTTCAAACAGGAAGTAAATTTTTAGAAACAGACATTAAAAGATATTCAGATATTTATGGTAGAAAAAATTGAAAATATTAGCTGAAATTTCTGTTGGAGAACTGTTTGATAAAATTACTATATTAAATATTAAACTAAAAAAAATTAACGATCCTGAAAAATTGAAAAATATTAAAACAGAATTAGAGGTTTTAATAGAGCAAAGTAATAAAATTATCTTAGACAATAAAGAGGCTCTAAATAAAAATGTTCAAAAACTACAGGAAATAAATGAAAAGCTATGGGACATAGAAAATATTAAAAGAGAGTGTGAAGCCAATAAAGACTTTGGTGAGAGTTTTATTAAAATTTCAAGAGATGTTCACTTTAAAAATGATATTAGAGCTTCTATAAAAAAAGAGATTAATCTTTTATCTGACTCAAAGATAACTGAAGAAAAAGAGTATTCTAAGTATTAACTTTATTTAAACTTATTAATTTTGGCTTAATTTTAGACCTTCCGTTAAGAAAGCTTAATTCTAGTAAAACAACTATTCCTTTGATTTTAGCTTTTGTTTTATTGATTAATTTCATTGAAGCTCGGATAGTTCCGCTTGTAGCAAAAATATCATCAATAATTACAACTTTGTCAGAACTTTTTATCATATCGCTTTGTATTTCTAACTGATTAGAACCATATTCAAGTTTGTAGCTTGTAGCATATGTTTTTCCTGGAAGTTTCCCTTTCTTTCTTATCATGACTAATTTTTTTTTTAATTTGTAAGCTACAGCTGAGGCAAATATAAACCCTCTTGAGTCTATTCCAACTACAGTACTTGCATTTAATTTAACTACCTCCTTGGACATTAAGTCTACTACATTATTAAATACTTTGGGGTTTGATAAGATTGTTGAGATATCATAAAAAGCGATACCTTTTTTTGGAAAGTCTTTTATAATTCGAATACTTTTTAAACTACCTGTCATGAAAAGAACAATTAAATCAGTATTTAATAAAAAAAACAAAAAAAAAATTATTTGTTTAACATCATATAGCTACAACTTTACAAAAATTATTGATGATTTAGTTGACGTGGTACTGGTTGGCGACTCTATGGGTAATGTTCTTTATGGTATGGATACTACTAGATCTGTAGATGATCAAATAATGGTTAATCATGCAACCGCTGTAAAAAAAGGTGCAGATAAATCCTTAGTGTTTTTTGATCTCCCATATAATAGAGATTTTAGTGAGTCCACAACAGTCAAACGGGTTTTAAGTATTATGAAAAAGACATCTTGTGATGGTGTAAAAATCGAGGGAAATACTGAATTAAAAGATGTTATAAAGTATTTAAGCAAAAAAAAAGTTCCAGTAATGGCACATTTAGGTTTACAGCCACAGAAATTTAGCTCTTCTAAAAAATTTAAAATTTATGGAAAAGATAAAAGGGACTTAGATAATATAATTTCTGACTCATTGTGTTTAGAAAAGTCGGGAGCTGTATCTATATTGTTGGAGGGAATGCTAACGAATATTGCAAAAGAGGTCACTAAGACATTATCTATACCCACAATAGGAATTGGTGCCTCTGAGTATTGTGATGGTCAAATACTGGTATCTGAGGATATGTTAGGAATCTTTAGAGATAATCATCCTAAATTTGTAAAAAAATATGCTGATTTATCCAAAAATATCAGGGTTGCTGTAAAGAAATATTCCAATGAAGTGAACAATAACAAATTCCCAAATAAAAAGTTTAGGTATGATTAATGGGTTCTATTGATAGAACTACTTAACAAATCTACAAAAAGCTCTTTTTGATAGCCTTTAAAAGAGGATAATATTTTCAAAGATTGACTATTATATTTTTGAGAGAAGTTTTTGACGTCATCTTTAATTTTATATTTTTCCATTAATTTCATTAGTTCAATATAATCATTTTTAGACCTTTTAATTTTATTGAAAATATTTTTTGTAAAGCGAATTTCATTTATTGAAGCCTTTTTTAAAAGTAAAATGATTGGCAAAGTGATTTTTCCCTCATAAAAATCTTTACCATTCTCCTTCCCAGTTACCTTTTCGCCAAAATAATCAAGATAATCATCCATGATTTGAAAGATAATACCAAAATACAAACCTAACTTATTTAAATTTGAAATTATTCTTGAATTTTTACCAGATAAAATAGCAGGTATCTTCATTGCGGCAGCAAATAATTCAGCAGTTTTTAAAGATATGATTTCAATATATTCCTTTTCAGATATTTGAGTATTATTCTCATGTGTTAATTGCATAAACTCACCCTCAGAAATTTTACTACTTACTTGCGAAAGTGAAGCCATCGCTTCCAAAGATTTAGCTTTTGTCATTAATTGAAATGATTTTGAAAATAAAAAATCCCCAAATAATACACTAAACTTATTATTCCATATGGAATTAATACTCTTTTGCCCACGTCTTATTTTACCCTCATCTATCACATCGTCATGTAGTAGGGTTGCCCCATGTATAAATTCAATTGCAGTAGACATATAAATATCACTTGATATTTTTGAATAATTTTTATTAATCATTTTACTTGATAATAAACATAATACTGGCCGTAATTGTTTGCCTCTTTTTTTAAAGAAATAATTTCCTAACTTTGGGATAATTGTGACACTACTTGATAAAAATTTATCAAGTTCATTGTTGGTTTTAACTAACTTTACATTAATTTCTTTATGAATTAATTTGATAGTTTGTTCAAAATTATTTTTTTTCATCTGCTATGAATTTATACTCTAGAGATTATCTACTAGATGGTAAAATTGTATACCATCAATTAAAAAAAGGTTATAGGAGTGGCATTGAGCCAATTATTTTAGCTGCCCACTGCAAAAAAAAATATAATAAAATATTAGATATGGGGTCGGGATGTGGCTCAATATCGCTAATAGTTGCCCATAGAAATCCTGAGTCAGAAGTTATTGGCTTTGAGAAAAATAAAATTCACCATCAAGTTGCAATTTTAAATCATAAAGAAAATAATTTAGAAAATTTAAAATTCAAGATACAAGACAATTGTATCTTTGATCCTTATTATGAAAACTACTTTGACTTAATTTTATCTAATCCACCTTTTTATTTTGCAAATAAAGTTATTCAGTCACAAGATCCTTCAATAAACTCATCAAAGTACATATCTGAGTCAGATTTAGAAAAATGGCTGAATAATTTAATCTTATATTTAAAAACAGATGGAACTGCATTTATAATAAATAGATATGAAAATAGTGATTTTATGTTAGATATTTTCAAAAATTTTAATTTAGAAGTGACAACAACCCCTTTATTATCTTTTAAAGACTCAAAACCTAAAAATGTTCTCTTAAAAATCACTAAAAGTAATTATTTTATAGAGAAAACATTAAATGCAATTATAATCCACGATGATTTGTCAAATTATTCTAAAGATATAGAAAATTGGTTTAAATAATGTTTAGTCCACAAAAAACAATAGTTTCAATTGACCTAAAGGGAATGATTGCATCTGGAAGTAGAGCCCCACTGAATATGGATAACTTAAATGGTCTATTTTCAAAATTAATGAAAATAAAATTTAATGCACTTTCGATTGTTATTAATTCTCCTGGTGGCTCCCCAGTACAATCATCTTTGATAGCTCAAAAAATAAGAGAAATTTCAGCTAAGAAAAAAGTTAAATGCTACTGTTTTGTTGAAGATGTTGCCGCTTCTGGAGGGTATTGGCTTGCATGTGCCGCCGATGAAATTTATGCAGATATTAATTCAATTGTTGGTTCAATAGGGGTTATTTCTGGTGGGTTTGGATTTACTGATTTAATAAAAAAAATTGGAGTAGAGAGAAGAATATTTACTGCAGGGGAGAATAAAAGTTTTTTAGATCCATTTCAAAAAGTTAATAAAAAAGACGAAGATAAATTAATTAAACTTCAAAAATTAATACACCAAAACTTTATTGATTGGGTTTCTTCAAGAAGAAAGAAGAAACTTAATGATAAAAATAAAAAAATAATATTTTCAGGATCTTTTTGGTTAGCCAATGAGGCAAAAGATTTAGGTTTAATTGATGGAATTACATCTGAGTCAGCTTTTTTTAAAAGTAAATTTGGTGAAAAGACAAAAATAAAGAAAATCAAACAACCAAAGTCCTTAAAACAAAAGCTAGGACTAGGTATTAATTCTTTTAACAGTGAAGATTTAATTACTAAAGCAAAAGAAGAACTTCTTTTTAATAAATTTGGTATCTGATAAATGACTGCAGATAATATGGAAGACCTAGTATCTTTATGTAAGAGAAGGGGTTTTATTTTCCCATCTAATGACATTTATGGAGGCATGAAAGGCCTATATGACTTTGGGCCTATGGGTGTAGAGCTTAAACTAAATTTAAAATCAGCATGGTGGAAATCAATGGTCTATGAAAGAGACGATGTTGAAGGACTGGACTCCACTATTTTAACTTCACCCACTGTTTTGAAATATTCCGGTCATGAGGATACATTCTCTGATCCATTAGTTGATTGCAAGGTCTGCAAGGCAAGATTTAGAGCAGACCAATTAGAAAATAGTGAGTGTCCTAGAGGTGGGTCCTTAACTAACTGTAAATCTAAGGATTTAACTGAAGCGAGGCCATTTAATTTAATGTTCAAAACTGCAATAGGACCAGTTGATGATGGTAGCTCATTTGCATATTTAAGACCTGAGACAGCTCAACAGATTTTTGTAAACTTCAAAAATGTTGTTGACTCAACTAGTAGAGTGCCTCCTTTTGGTATAGCTCAAATTGGAAAAGCATTTAGAAATGAAATTACACCAAGAAACTTTATTTTTAGGGTTAGAGAGTTTGAACAAATGGAGCTTGAGTATTTTGTTAAACCTGGTTCTGATGAAGATTGGCATAAATATTGGTTAGATAAACGTTTAAATTGGTGGGCTGAACAAGGAGTCAAATCAGAAAAGTTAAAATTACTTGAGGT
>ERZ802830.1601-NODE-1601-length-21391-cov-12.6426_pt1 | contig 21391 bp, 23 predicted proteins | sample MGYA00345654_ERZ802830 | MGnify/ENA primary metagenome ERZ802830 (study PRJEB30503, sample SAMEA104212375) | marine metagenome | biome: Westerlies Biome; feature: [SRF] surface water layer (ENVO:00010504) within the epipelagic zone...; material: water...
CAAATGCGCGGTCATCACGCTGTCCACCCCTGCAGCGATGAGCTGACGGAACGGCCTCAGTTCGATTTGATCGAGCCGCGCCCGCGAATGCCTCAGTACCGGCAGCTCCAGATGGGAATCCTGGGCTGTGTCCCCGTGTCCAGGGAAATGTTTGGCGCAACCAAGAACGCCTCCGGCCTGAAGGCCGCGCTGGAATGCTTCAGCCAGCGCAGCGGTGGCTTCAGGAACCTGGCCCCAAGCCCTCACATTGATCACTGGATTGGCCGGGTTGCTGTTGACATCGCAAACCGGCGCCAGCACCCAATTGAGTCCGCATCGGCGGGCCTGGTCAGCAGTGCAGCGCCCGTAGCGTTCGGCAAGAAGCCTCGCCTTCGCCGGGTCGTTCGACTGCAGACGGCCCAAGGCCATCGGTGGGACCAGCCAGGTGGCGCCCTCAAAGCGCTGACCGACCCCCTCCTCCACGTCGGCGCAGAGCAGCAGATCCTCATCACCGGCCCAGGAGCGCAGCGTTCGGCAGCGCTGCTGCAGTTCTGTGGCCGTGCCTCCCAGGAGAATCACGCCGCCGACGCCGTTTGCCAGTAAGCGTTCAAGCTCCCCGTTGCTCAATTCCCAGCGGGGGTATCGCCGTTGGTGATCGCTGGAATGACCGCTGGCCCTCACCACCAGCAGCTGGGACACCGCCCGCCGCTGCTCAGCTGCGTTCATCGTCGTGGATTTCATGAGCGTCGTCACTGCCTGCCGGGATCTCCCCCCGCACCTGGCGTTCTCGCTCGAGGTCCCCAAGCAGCCCCAGAACGGAGGCTCCCTTCTCCAGGCCACGGTCGAGATGGAAGACCACTTCCGGTGCACGCCGCATCTTGAGACGACGACCGAGCTCCCCGCGCAGGAAGCTACTGGCTGCCTGCAGACCGTCCATCACTTGGGCTTTGCCTTCAGGGTCGGCCAGCACACTCACGAAGATCTTGCAGTGCTGCAGATCCCCGCTCACCTCCACCCCGGTGATGCTGATCAGCCCCTGATGCACCCGTTCATCGCGGATGCCATGAATGAGCAGTTCACTCGTCTCCTTGCGGATCAGAGCTGCGACACGTTCTACCCGTCGTCCAGGAGCCATCTCAGCTCATTGGTGCTGAAGACACCATGGCACGCAACACCAGTCCGAGGCTGATGAAGCCACTGATTAAGGCTCCGATCAGTGCCACAGCGGTCACGGGATTGCTGCGCCGGCGGGCCAGCGGTTCCGCAACGGAATTCAGCACGCCAAGGCTGAACGCGATCAGATATCGCGGATAGCGGGTCACATTGACGAAGAACTCGCGCATGGCGATGGCGTTGATCCGTTTCTCATGGCTACTCTGCCGGTCCCTGCCCCGGTCTGGACATGCTGGAGCTCCACCAGTTCCGCCACTCCGCCTTCTGCATGAAGGTGCGGATGACGCTCCACGCCAAAGACCTGAGTTTTCGTGAGGTGGAGGTCACTCCTGGGCTGGGTCAACTGTCTGTTTTTCGGATCTCGGGTCAGCGACAGGTCCCGGTTCTGGTTGACGGTGATCAGGTGTTCGCTGATTCCAGCGCCATCTGCCGGTATCTCGAAACGCTGCAACCCGAGCCCGTCCTGCTTCCTTCCGATCCGCTCCAGAGAGCCCAGGTGGAACTGATTGAAGATTGGGCTGACACCACCCTGGCCGCGTCAGCCCGGGCAGCGCTTCTGCAGGCTGCAGCTGACGACACCCAGCTCAGGTCGGCTCTTCTGCCCGATGATCTGCCGGCACCCTTGCGACAGGTCATGTCTGGGGTTCCAGGTGGGTGGTTGAGCAACTTGGGGGATTTGCTCGGTCAAGAGCAGAGGGCGTCCATGCTTTCCAGTCTCATGGCTCTGGCCGAAGGCCTCGACAAGAACGAGCACCTGGTAGGCAACACACTCACCTTGGCGGATCTTGCTGTGGCCGCTCAGCTCTCCTTGCTGCGTTTCCCTGGCTCCTCAGGAGATTCTTTAGCTGGCCGCGGCGTTCCTGGTCTCAGCGATCATCCCCGCCTTCAGTCCCTATTCCATTGGCGCGATCAGCTGGAGGCCCAGCTCATTCAGCGGGATCCTGCGGCAGCCGAGTGAGCACCAGCCGAAATCGGCTGCTTCGTCCGGCGAGGCTTTGATCCGTCTGCAAGCCAGGAGCCCCATAACTCACCTGGCGCTGATCCCCACAGATTTCTGATCCGCACTGTTCGTAGCGCGTCAGCGTCTCGATTCTGCTCAGTCTGGGTGCTCCCGGGCCATGCACGATCTGCAGCACGAGCTCATCACTCAGGAATTCTTCGGTGCCGCTTTCTGTGGACACCACGGCCTGACGGCGGCCGATCACGCTGGTTTCCAGCAGAACATCACCGCTGAGCCTCGCCAGTTGACGGTTCACACGCTCTGGATCCTGCTCGACCGATAGCAGCTTGTCCCCCAGCAGCGCTTTGCCGATGGCTGTGGCATTGAAAGAGCGGTCGCCGACCAGCTGTCCCGCCTGATTGCGTTTGAAGCGAGCCTTGTGAAGCAGCGTGGATTCGTTCTCAAGACGTGAACCATCACGGTCGAGCGTGTCGCTTTGCACCTGCCAGTCGCCCGCGAACCAGTCGGGATAGATCAGATCTTGTCGGGCACGCGGCCGGGGAAGAGGTGCAGGCAGGGACCACTCCGGCCATTCCATTGCGCGTTGCTCCAGCAGGGAGGCCTGGGCTGGTGCTGCTGCGTCCGCACCCGACACCATGAACAGCTGCAGCAGCATGGTGAACATCACACTCAACAGCCGCCGCTTCATGTCAGACCCCCTGATCCGATCACTCGATCACTATGTAGTGCTTGTTCCGGGTGAATCGGAACAGCTTTTATCAGCCGCCGCCACCTTGACATGGCTGGCTGAACGACTGATGGCTCTCAGTCCATGGCCGGAGGATCTTCGTGGATGCGACGGTGCAACCAAAGCCGCAGAACGCCTCCTCGACACCGCCTGTGAACTGGAGCTCTCGCCGGGTGTCTGCGTGCAGTGGTACGCCGTCCGTCTGGAACCGCCTCAGAACTGATGGTCAATCGGGTCGCTGTTTCGGTGGGTCTTGGATCAGCGTTGGCAACAAGTTCAGAATTCCGTCCGCCACCGCATCCGGTGGCTCAGCATCGATCACTACGGTGAGATCGGCCTCTGAATACATCGGCCGACGTGTCATCAAGAGCCTGTCCAAAGCCATGGCAGGGTCCTTTTCTTGCAGCAGGGGTCGAGGGGTGTCGTCCTTCTCCAGTCGCTTCAACAACTGTTGTCGCTCCACGTCCAGCCAGATCACGATCCCCTGGTGCATCGCTCCCCAGTTTTCAGGGCGGGTGACTGCGCCGCCGCCTGTGGCCACAACGAGGGAGTGGCGCTGACTAATCGCGCTGAGCACCTGGGTCTCGAGGCTTCGGAAACCGCTTTCACCATCGCGCTTGAAAATCTCGGGAATGGTGCAACCTGCGGCTTGCTCAATCACGGCATCGGCATCCACAAAGCCGTATTGCAAACGTTGGGCGAGGGGCCGCCCGGTGCTGGTTTTGCCGCTCCCCATCATCCCGACGAGATACAGGTTGCGGCCGCCGAGCCGCTGTCTGAGGGAGGGGACGGGATCCAGCATGGCTCCGAATTGCCGTTAGCTCATTAGGATGCCTCCCGGCCGGACCTTCACATGACTGAAACGAAGTCGATTGCCCGGCACGGCCAGGGCCGCGGTTGTGTGATCACCCGCCGAGCCTGTTTCAGCGCCAGTCATCGCTACTGGTTGCCGGAACTCTCTGCTGATGACAACGCAGCCCGCTTCGGTGCCTGTGCGCTGGCTCCCGGTCATGGACACAACTACGAGCTCATCGTGTCGATGGCGGGTGACCTCGATGCCGATGGCATGGTGCTCAATCTCTCCGAGGTGAAGCACGCCATCCGCAAGGAGGTCACCGATCAGCTCAATTTCCGATTCCTGAATGACGCCTGGTCGGATTTTGATGTGTCAAGACCGGAAGGTTGCCTGCCGACCACCGAAGCGCTTGTGCATCGCATCTGGCAACGGCTTGCACCGCATTTGCCGATCACGGCACTCCGCCTTTACGAACAACCGGGCCTCTGGGCCGACTACCTCGGACATCCCATGGACGCCTTCCTCACCATCCGCACCCACTTCGCTGCCGCCCACCGTCTTGCAAGACCGGAGCTGAGCCAGGAAGAGAACGAGCGCATTTACGGCAAATGTGCTCGTCCCCATGGTCATGGTCACAACTACCTCGTGGATGTGACGGTGCGTGGTGCCATCGACCCACGCACCGGCATGGTCTGCGATCTCTCCGCGCTCCAGCGACTTGTGGATGATTTGGTGGTGGAGCCCTTCGATCACACCTTCCTTAACAAGGATGTGCCCTTCTTTGCTGAGTGCGTGCCCACTGCGGAAAACATCGCTCTGCACATCGCCGACCGTCTTTCGGGTCCTGTGGGTGCCATTGGTGCCCAGCTCCACAAGGTGCGCCTTCAGGAAAGTCCCAACAACGCGGCTGAGGTGTACGCCGAGATGCCTCAGCTCGAAATGACACCAGCCACGTTGGAAGCGACGGCCGGGGTCTGATCGCGTCCCTGGATGACTCTTCAGACAACAGTCAGGCTGGTGCTGGCCGTCAGCCTGGACGGACGTTTGGCCTATCCCCAGGGAGGCCCTTCCCAGCTTGGGGGGGGCGGTGATCGCAAGGCTTTAGAGGAAGCCTTGGCCTGGTCTGACGGGGCATTGATCGGAGCTGGAACCCTGCGGGCGCATCGTTCCAGTTGTCTGATTCATGCGCACGATTTATTGGAGCAGCGCCAAGCGGCGTGTCGTTCTCCACAGCCCGACCTTTTTGTGGTGAGTCGCCAAGCGGATTTCCCTCTGCATTGGCCGTTTTTTCAGCAACCCTTTGCGCGTTATCTGCTGACCCCGGGGGGCGGCGGTGCTAGTGGATTCAATGATGGCTATCCCCTCGCTGCGTCGTGGACCGAGTCCTTGGCCAGCCTGGCTGCCCGTGGCTGGTCAAAATTTGTGCTCTTGGGAGGGGCTGGTCTTTGCGAATCGATGCTTGCGGATGATGCCGTAGACGAGCTGCAGCTCACGCTCTGCCCGCGACTTCTCGGTGGACCTTTCTGTTGGGTGCCATCCTTGGCCCCAGCACTCCCTGAAAACCTGGCCGCGGCTGATGCCTGGTTGCTGGAGCACAGCCAGCCTCTTGGCGGCGGTGAGCTGCTGGTGCATTACCGGCGTAACCGGAGCATCAGGTCTTTGAGAGGAAGGTCCTGAAGACCTGTGGCCGGCAAGCCAAGAAGAGAAGCCAGGCAGCGTTTGACCACCACCTGGGTGTCGTCTCCCACCCGACCGCTGATCAGTTCACTGACGATGCCGAGTTCTCTCCCACTGCGAGAGGCTTCGCGGATCAAGCATTCGCTGGCTGGCAGCGCCAGGTCACGACAAGGTTGCAGAACCGTCTCGTCAATGCCGGATATCAGCTCACCCAGAGGCAGGGAGCTGGTATCGATCCTGCTAATAGCACGCTTGGCGAGTCGCTGGCATTCCCCGGCAAGCTGCTGCTCCACCCTGGGCCGCATCAACTGCAGCAAGGGCTCCAGCAGCCCGGCCCTGGCCTCAATCGCCATCGTGCTGATGCCTACGGCCAAGAAGGCCATCAGCAAAGGTTGCCAAGGTCTTCTCCAGATCAAGGGTCGACGACATTGACTCTTGATCTTCGCCCCCTTGATCTCACCTCGTTAGGGTTCGACTTCGGCACATGGATTGGCCTGAGATGGCGTCGCTCTCGGCTCGCTGGCATCGAAGCATCAGCGAGATTCCGGAGGAGCGGTGGGACGATCTGGTCGGTGATCAGGTTTCTCCTTTTTACCGCTGGAGATGGTTGCTGGCGTTGGAGCGTTCCGGCAGCGTCTCCCCCGACCAAGGCTGGCAGCCCCTGCACCTGTCGTTGTGGCGCGACGACAACGAGCTCGTGGCTGTGGCCCCTCTGTATCTCAAGGGTCACAGCTATGGCGAATTCGTGTTTGATCAGTCTTTCGCGCGCCTGGCCGGTGATCTTGGGCTTCGTTATTACCCGAAATTGATCGGGATGAGTCCGGTCAGCCCCGTGCAGGGTTATCGCTTCCATCTGGCCGCCAGTGAAGACGCCCAGGAGCTCACCACGCTGATGCTCGGCTTGATCGATGACTTCGCAGCACGGCACGGAATTCTCAGCTGCAATTTTCTCTATGTCGATCCCGCCTGGCAGCCACTCGCTCAATCAGCCGGTTGTGCCGGCTGGCTGAATCAGCAGAGTCAGTGGTCCGCTGACGGACAGCAGACCTTCAGCGACTACCTCGCTGGTTTCAATGCCAATCAGCGTCGCAACATCAAACGGGAACGCAAGGCCGTGCGGAATGCAGGAGTCACCGTGACACCGATCACCGGTGACGCTCTTAGCCCTGCTCTGGTGTCGAGAATGCATGATTTCTACGAGCAACACTGTGCTCGCTGGGGAGCCTGGGGTAGCAAATACTTGGATGCCAGCTTCTTTGATCAACTGTGTGAGCCTTCACTGGCTCAGCATGTCGTGCTCTTCAGTGCCCATCGTGGAGATGTGGATCTCCCTGTTGCCATGTCGCTTTGCGTCAGAGACGCCCAGCATCTCTGGGGGCGCTACTGGGGAAGTGATGAGGAGATTGATTGTCTGCACTTCGAGGTGTGTTACTACGCACCGATTGAGTGGGCACTGCAGCAGGGGTTGGTGAGTTTCGATCCAGGTGCTGGTGGAAGCCACAAGCTGCGAAGAGGTTTCTCGGCCATGGCCCGCACCAGTCTTCATCGCTGGTATGACCCGCAAATGGATGCTCTGATCCGTTCGTGGCTACCGCGTGCCAATGCCTTGATGCGTGAGGAGATCGAGGCCATCAATGCGGATCTGCCGTTCCGTGCTCAACCTCCTGATTTGGTGAGCTGACCTTCGGATTCGTAGGGTGATCCGATGAAAGATGGCACCCTCTCTCTCGATGATCAGCTTTCCCAGCGTTTCATCGCACTGGATCCCAGCGGATATTTTCTGATTCGGGTTGATGAGGATGCAGGGCAGTTGGTGGCCGAGCACTATCGCAATGATGTCGACTCCAAAGGTCGAGCAACCGACCCAGAAACCGGTGAGGTGCTCAGTTGCCGGGGCGGAAGCCAACGCACTCCCTCTGTTTGTTATCGAGGGCGAACGGCCAAAGAGCTGGGAATCGCGCTCACGGAAGGTGATGGCCCCCATCCGGTGAGCTGTCTTGATCATGCCCTCTATCTCGGACGGGAACTCCAGAAAGCGGAAGAGTGCTTGTTGAAGGGAACGACGTACGTTCAGGATTGAGCCGTTTTGAACGTAGTCCTCGCTCTCAGACGGGTTGAAGTTCCTTGGACGCGCTGGGTTCTTCAGGTGGCAGTGATTCAAGCTGTTCCCTGATCTCGCTTTGAACGATCGAGCGGTACTCGAGAAAGTGCTCGTTGTGAGCCAGAACCACGAGGAATTGCTCCAAAAGAGCAGGATTCTGCATCGCCATACCAAGCATGTAACGCCAGAAGCGTCCACGGGTGTTTCGCTTCAGACCTTGGCGCCAAATCACGATTGAAAGAGCTCGGAGATCAGTCAAGCTCGGCAGCTGGGTGGATCCCTTCCAGCGAGGAGCGCCCATCTTCAAGTAGTAGGAATACACCCGATCCATGTAGGCATTGGGTTCGTACAGAGCGCAGAACGCCTCCACGTACTCGTTGGCGATGTCCCGAATCGGTCTTGTGGGTTTGAAATTCAGGAGGTTGGTCTGATTCACGCCCTTTGCGGCGTCTTTGTCTTGGATCAGGCGGCCTTCCTTCTCGAGGCGATACCAAAGAGCGGTATTGGGGAGGGCCTGCAACATCCCCATCATCGCCGCGGGAATGCCCGTTCGCGTCACGAAGTCCACGATGCGACGACCTGCACCATCTTTTTCACCATCGAAACCGATGATGAACCCAGCCATCACGCGGATGCCATTAGCGGTGATGCGATCCACGGCCGCGTCAAGAGGATTGCGTGTGTTTTGGATCTTGCGGGAGGTTTCGAGGCTGGCCTCATCGGGCGTTTCAATGCCGAGGAACACACTTTCGAAACGGGCTTCATGCATCATTCGCATCATCTCGTCGTCATCGGCAAGATCCACTGAAGCCTCAGTGGCGAAGCTGAAGGGATAACCACGCTCTTCTTGCCAGCGTTTGATTTCGGGAAGCAGCAACTTGGCATTGCGCTTATTGCCGATGAAGTTGTCGTCCACAAGGAAGATCGATCGTCTCCAGCCGAGGTCGTACAGGCTTTGAAGCTCGGCCACCAGCTGGTCAGGCGTTTTGGTGCGGGGTTTGCGGCCGTAAAGAACGATGATGTCGCAGAACTCGCAGTTGAAGGGGCAGCCCCGGGAAAACTGAACGCTCATGGAGTCATAAGCGTCGAGTTCGAGCAGATCGAAGCGGGGGATGGGGGTCGACGTCACATCCGGTTTTTCACCTTCTGAGCTGAACCGCCCGCCGCTGTCTCCCCTTTGGATGGCTTCGACAAACATCGGGAGGGTAATTTCTCCTTCATCAAGCACCTTGAAATCAGCATCCGCGATTTCGGGGGCGTCAGGTGTTGAGCTGGCGTAGGGCCCCCCAACGGCTACAGGAAGACAGCGACGCTTCGCTTCTTCGATCTGAACCTGCATGTCGTCCTTCTGGACGATCATTCCTGAGATCACGACCAATTCAGCCCAGTTCCACTCGGCTTCTGTGACCTCGCGAACATTGCGGTCAACCAGCTTCATCTCCCACTCCTGGGGGAGCAGAGCTGCCACAGTGACAAGTCCGAGGGGTGGGAGCAGAACCTTGCGGTTCACGAGTTCAAGGATTTTTTCGTAGCTCCAGAACGTCTTCGGGAACAGGGGATAGATGAACAGGGTGCGCATAATCCGAAGTCGCGTTTGTTGAGCTCTGGTGCTGACGGTCGACCCTGCTTGCAGACCCGTCCGATTCCTTTTGATTTCGATGCACGCAAGCTTAGGCGGGATCTGTCGTCTGGAGACCCGATTTCTGATCTAATGGTCCTGCATTCTGTGACTGCAATGGGAGTTGTTATTTATCTCGGCCTGGTGGGCGCTGGTCTTGTCACCGCAGCCGCCATCAGCTTGGTGTTACGTGGAATCAAACTGATTTGATCTCGGTCAGAACAGTGCCCCCACGGCGGCGAATTTCGACCAAAGCCAACACAACTCCGATCCCACCGGTGATGGCAAATGTGGCGGGCAGGCCAACGCTGATGCTCAACTGAGCTGCGATCAGGCCGCTGATTCCACCGCCGCCAAGAAAGGCAATCTGACTGAGTCCGGCCATACGGCCTCGCAAAATCTGATTGGATCCCACCTGGGTGATGAGGTTGCTGCTACTCAAAAGGCCTGCTGTTCCAGCGCCGATTAAAAAAGTCATCAGCAGGATGAACGAGATACTTCCTCCTCGCGCCATACCAAGCTGAGCCACAGCTGTGACCAGGCCAAACCCGGCGAGCGTTAGAGATGGACGCCTGCAGAAACTGTGACTATTGCGTTGAAGAACGATTCCTCCAGCAATGCTTCCTAAGGCCAGAACACTGGTGAAAAGGCCCAGATCCATTGGGTCTGTTCCCAACTCCTGAGCGGCAATCAATGGGGCCAGCCCAGGGTGGAAAAAGCCAACGATGCACATCATTCCTGTGAACAGAACCACACGACGCAGGGTGGAGCCGCAGTCTCTCCAAGCCACTGCAAGCGACGATTCCTCGGTTGATGTACTGCGCTGCTCTCGCTCGAGCCGGGGATGAAGTAGCCAGATGACGCTGGCGATCGGCAGGAGGTAAGTGGCTGCATCGAGGGTCAGCGCTGTAGCGGGACCCGTGAGTGTGACAAGCCAGCCACCAATGGGCGGCCCCACTAATTTGCCAACGTTGAAGACCACGGAGAAACTCGTCAGATAAGGAGCGAGCTGGGCGTTGTCGTCAACCAGAAGAGCGCAGTACTTGTTGCGAGCTGTGAGTTCATAGGCCCCAGCGATCCCCACCAGAAGGGTGCTGGCCAGCAACATCAACACCTGAGGCAACCCATCCAGCCAAGGAATGGCGACAGCTCCCACGAGGCCTGATCCCAGCAGGGCCCATTGCGCCTGGATCAAAACCTTTTCACAGCCGATGCGATCGGTGCGGACCCCTGCCGGTCCGCTTACCAGCAGGGTTGGCAGCGACAGCGCTGCAAAATGAAGCGCCAGCACCATCGGGGCGGCGGTTTCATCCATGAGAATCCATCCCTTCGCTGTCAATCCGGCGAAGGATCCGGCGGTACTGACGCCAGAGGCGATCAGGAAAATGATGCGTTGGCGTTCATGCAGACCACTCCAGCTCACAGGTCGGCCCGTGCCGAGGCCACCATCGATGCCGCACCCACGATCTCTGCGCGGAGGTCGTAGATATCCGATCCTGTGATCTGGACAGGGATCATGGTCCCTGGTGCAGCCTGTAATCCGTCGGCCCTGGGCTCGATGTGAACCTCCCCATCCACCTCTGGTGCGAATCGGCCACAGCGACCGATCATCGCGCCGTTCGCAGGGTTGTGCTGTTCGATCAGGGCATCCACCGTGCGGCCGACCCAGCGCGCGTTGGCCGCTGCAGAGATGGGTTGCTGAAGCGTCATCAGACGATCTTTCCTAGCCATGGCGATGTCGGCATCGACGGGGTCGGGTAATTCGGCCGCGGCCGTTCCCTGTTCCGGCGAAAAGGTGAACACCCCGACGTGATCGAACCGTTGCCGCTCCAGAAAACTCGCCAAATGCTCGAACTGCTGCTGAGTTTCTCCTGGAAAGCCGACGATCAAGGTGGTGCGCAGCACCGCGTCGGGTAATTGGCTTCTGATCTGATCGAGCAGCCGCTCATTCACATCGGCTTGCCAGGGGCGATTCATGGCGCGCAGCACCTCTGGATGGCTGTGTTGCAGTGGCAAGTCGAGATAGGGCAGCACATTGGGCACATCCCTGTACGCACTGATGACCTCGTTGGTTAGGCCTGTGGGGTAGGCGTAGTGAACACGAATCCAGGGAATCTCCACCTCCCCAAGGGCCTGAAGCAGATCTGCCAAGCGTGGGCGCCCATACAGGTCTAGGCCGTAATTGGTTGTGATCTGGCTGATCAGGATCAGTTCTTTCACGCCTTCCGCGGCCAGCTGATGCGCTTCTGCCACGATTGATTCAATTGGTCTCGAGCGCTGATTGCCTCGGAGGTGGGGAATGATGCAGAAGGCGCAGCGGTAGTCACAGCCTTCGGCAACTTTCAGGTAGGCCACGGCCTCTCCGGTGGTGCGATGGCGCGGAAGTCGCTCGTCGGCCACGAAAGTGGGCGTTTTGCTGACCCGGTTCACCCGTTCTCCGGCCTCCACCCTCTCCAGCACTTCCACGATGTGCTGGTAGTCGCCAGTTCCCACAATCGCCTTCGCTTCGGGGAGGGATTCCAGAAGCTCTTCCTGGAAGTGCTGGGCCAGGCATCCGGCGATGATCAGCTCCTTTCCCTGCTCAGCCAACCCGACCAGCGTCCGCACGGATTCTTCCCTTGCGTCCTGAATGAAGCTGCAGGTGTTCACAACCACCACGCTCGCGTCGGATTCATCGCTGCTCACCCCATAGCCCGCTTCACTCAGAAGACCGAGCATGTGTTCGGTATCGACTCGGTTCTTCTCGCAGCCCAGATGGGCAAACGCCACCATTGGCTTGGTGCTGGCCCCGTCTCGGCCAGGACGTCGGTCCGGGGACATGGGCATGGCGAATCAATCAGTCACCATAAATCCCGTTCCCACTCCTGCCAGAATTCACCCATTCTCTGCAGTTCGCATGGCCGCCAGCAGACTGACCAGCCGCCGTCGCCAAGACCAGGGCTCCAAATGGGTGCGGATCGCCATGGCCGTGCTGGCCACCGTGGGCGTGATCGACACCGGTTCGATCACTCTTAAGCGTTGGGGTCTGCTGGGGAATCTCAACTGCCCGATGTCCGCGGACGGTTGCGACAAAGTCCTCAACAGTCCTTGGGGAACGCTCTTTCAGGGAGACGGTTTCAGCGTCCCGCTCTCGTTTGTGGGGTTTCTGGCCTACTTGGCTGTGTTGATCATGGCCCTGGTCCCTCTCTTGCCAGGACTGTCTGAAAATCGCGGCGATCTGGCACGGCGCACTTGGTGGGGACTATTCGCTGTATCCCTCGGAATGGCGGTCTTCAGTCTTGTGCTGGTAGGCCTGATGGTGTTCAAGATCCAGGCGTTCTGTTTCTTCTGCGCTCTGTCCGCCACCCTGGCCATTCTTCTGTTGGTTCTCGCTGTGGCTGGCGGGGGCTGGGACGACCCGTCCAAGCTGTTCTTCCGTGGCTTCCTCCTGGCGCTTGCCGTGTTGCTGGGAAGTTTGATTTGGGCCTCCGTTCTCGATCCGGAGCGTCCGGATGTCGCAGTCACGGGCCCTGGAGCGCCTCCTTTGGTGACGACTGAAAGCACACCGGCCAAGGTGGCTCTGGCGGAACATCTCACGGCCAATGGTGCCGTGATGTACAGCGCCTACTGGTGCCCCCACTGCCACGATCAGAAACAGGCGTTCGGCAAGGAAGCAGCGAAAAAACTCACGGTGATTGAGTGCGCTGCGGATGGCCAGAACAGCCAGCGTTCTCTGTGTGAGAGCAAGAAAATCGAGGGTTTCCCCACCTGGGAAATCAACGGAAAACTGGATTCAGGCGTCAAGCCCTTGGATGTGCTGGCGCGTCTTTCCGGTTTCAAGGGGGGGAGTGATTTTTAAAGGGTGATGTGGCCTGGTTCCTTCAATCGATGACCGGTCGGGTGTGGATGGTCTTGCCTTTGACCTGGCGGCTGTGGCATCGCCACTGCGGAAGTGGTGTCGGGGCATCACCGCGGAAGTGGCCTCCCCTGCTTTCGGTGCGAAACAGGCAAGCCTCCAGCAGCAGTCGGCTTGCCTGCTGGCGGTGATGAAGGTCCAGGAGAAGATTGATGTTGCTGCGACAGCTCTCTTCCAGCAGGAAGCATCGATCTTTGTCCTGACGACGCATCGCCTCAAGAAGAGGGCTGGATTGCAGCGCCGCGTTGGCCTTGAGAAGCTCCCGCAAGGTCTGTCGCATCCCGATTACATGTCGATCGACTCCAGCTACATCCCAGCAAGCTGATCGGAGCGAGTTAATCGATCGGCTCAGGGATTCAGCAGCAGGCCCTGGCCATGGCATTGGGATCTCCATCCCGAAAGGCTCCAGACCTTTGCTTGAAATTGTTGGTGCGCTGCTGTCATTAAGGGTGATGTCCCTGAGCCTCCCAGCGAATACAAGGCATTCCATCAATGAGTTGCTGGCCAACCTGTTGGCACCATGCACCCCTGTGCTGGCAACCTCCCCAACGGCAAAAAGGCCGGGAATCGTTGTGGCCGCTTGCAGATCCGTGGCGACCCCTCCCATCCAGTAATGCGCGGCTGGTGCCACTGGGATCGGATTCTGCAAAGGGTCGAGTCCGTATTCCCGGCAGCGCTCGAGAATCGTCGGAAAACGCCGTTTGGCCTTGTCTGCTGGAATTGGTGAGAGATCCAGCCCAAGACTGCTTAATCCTTGGTCGCGCATGCATCGCAGCAGCGCTCGGCTCACCTGATCGCGTGGAGCAAGATCGCGCTGGGGAAGCGCTTCCACAGGACTGCGCCCGAAGGGATCCACCAAGACTGCGCCTTCGCCACGGACGGCTTCGGAGATCAGAAAACAGGGCGCATCATCGCGTTTCAACGCCGTGGGATGGAACTGAACAAATTCGAGATCGTCGACTGCCGCACCGGCTTGCCATGAGAGAACAACGCCTTCACCACAGGCTTGGGGTGGATTCGTGGTGTTGGTGTAGAGATGGCCTCCGCCTCCTGTCGCCAGGACAACCGCTCGGGCTGCAACCCAATGCAGCCAAGGGCCATCAAGAACCTGAACCCCGCAGCAGCGTTGATCTTCAACCCAGAGTTGGGTGACCCGGACGCCGCGTCGATGGACCAAGCCTGGTCTGGCCTCGACGCGCTCTCGTAGGACATCCACCAAAGCCCTTCCGGTGCGGTCCTGCACGTGCAGGACCCGATGCTGGCTGTGGGCTGCTTCCAGTGTGGTCGCCAGAGACCCATCGGGATTGCGGTCAAACGCCATGCCGAGGGAGAGCAACCGGTCAACGCAGCGGGGTGCCTGGTCCACGAGGAGTCGAACGGCATGGCCATCGCAGAGTCCTGCACCTGCCTTCAGGGTGTCTTCCCCATGGCAGAAGGCGGAGTCATCAGGACCGGTGACGGAGGCGATTCCCCCCTGCGCCCAGCGACTTGAAGATCGTCGACCGGCATTCCGGTTGAGAAGGAGAACGTTCAGCTCAGCAGGGAGCTCCAGGCAGGTCATCAGGCCAGCTGCGCCTGCTCCAACAACCACGACATCCCAGGGGCCGTTGTGGATCGGATCCTGGGGTGTTAGACGCGCTTTGCTCATCGGAGCTTGTCGTAAACCACCGCTCGACCCGGCGGTTTAACCATGACGCATTCTCAGCGGTACTGCCCGTCGTTAATCCTGTCGAAGCCCTCGTTGAGCGCAATCGACGGTGCTGTCACAGTGAAATTGTCGCGGTACTTCTCGAAGAGTTCCTTCTGGCGGTCGGTGAGATCAAGAGACAACACGTCATCCACACTGTCGTAAGGACCGCCCAGCACGATTTTTCCGGCCAGGGTTGGGTACATCCCAGGAAATTGCTGGAAGCGCCGGACGGATGAATTGTTCAGATCAACCTTGTCGCCGCGCTCGGCAATCTTGTCGTCAGCCACATTGCGGATGTCAGCGGCCTGGACGCTGGAGGGCATGCTCAGGCTCATCAGCAAGCCAGCCATGACGACGAGACCTGTCAGCCAGGACAGCAGACGCTTCATGAAATTCTCCGTCTGAGAATCGGAAAGGGATGATGCCGGCAGAACCGACCAGCAAACCTTACAAGTGCTCTTCCCAGGCACCGGCATAAAACCACAGGGTTTTTGCAGTTCGTTTCAGATGAGACCGCTCAGGCCTGGTGCCAGCAAGGAAATCCCAAAGAAAACTCCATCAATGACCAAAGTGGTGAACAACACTGATGTTGCAACTGCCCATGCCGAAGAGTGGTCTCCAATCCGATCAACTCTGGAACGGCATTCGGACACCAACTTCGTGATCAATGCCGCTGCAAGAATCACGACCAGGAGAGACTTTGGTGTTAAGACCTGAGAGGCTGCGCTGCGAAGCAGTGCTGGTGCCTGGTCGGCTGTGGCCGTGACCACCTCTGGCCACAGACTCATCACCCCGGAGATGGCCATCGAGAGATCGGTGAAGGCGGTTCCGATCAGGGACGCCATATAAAACGCGCAGGCGCAGCGCCACCGAGTGTTCAGTCCTCCCACAGCGAGAGGCAGGGCGAATGCCTCAACCGGTAAATGCAGGACAGGGTGAGCAGGCAACCACCCCCAAAACAAACTTCCTGCCATCCAGCTGCCACTGAATCCCAAAAGGAGGGCTCCAAGATCGCGCTGTCGGTTGTGATCAGCCTTGAGGTTGATCAGGATTCCCGCCACGGCAAGGACAATCCCGAACAAACAAGAGCTGAACGGTTGGTGACGGACCCATGGTGCCTGCACAAACACAGGCATCACCACGAGAACAGAGGCCCAAAAGGGAAGCGATGTCAGAACGACTGAGGCAGGAAGCCTCTGCGTGCCCAGTGCCGGATTTTGCATCAGCCCACTGGACAAGGCCGCACCTCCAAACCGTCAAGAAAGAATCGAAACCTTAGAAGATTTGAACGTGGCTGCGGGCTGAGTGCTCAATGTTGAGCAGCACTGGCGTCCTTGGCCTGATGGACATAGCGTCCGACCACCCAACCATTGGAATCTGCGGTGTCGGAGCCCGGTCTTCTTGAAGCCATTTGGAGAGATTTCGTTCTCGGCGTTGTGCAGGGGCTTACTGAGTTTTTGCCCATCAGCAGCACAGCTCATCTCAAGATCGTGCCGGTGCTTGCCGGATGGGGTGATCCAGGAGTCTCTGTAACCGCTGTGATTCAACTGGGCAGCATCGTGGCGGTGATCGCTTACTTCAGAGCGGATCTGGCCGGTGTTTTGAGAGGGATGAGTGGTGCTCTGCTCAGGGGGCAGTGGCGGGAGCCGGAGGCACGGCTGGGAATCGCCATGGCGATTGGAACCATTCCGATTCTCTTCGCTGGGCTTGCGATCAAACTTTATTGGCCCGGTTATGAAACCTCGCCACTGCGCAGCGTGCCTGCAATTGCTGGTGTGTCCATCCTGATGGCTCTGCTTCTTGCTTTGGCAGAACGTTTGGGACCGCGCTCCAAGCAGCTCGATCAGGTGCAGGGACGGGATGGACTCGTTGTGGGCTTGGCTCAGGTCCTGGCACTGATTCCCGGTGTTTCCCGTTCCGGTAGCACCCTCACGGCTTCGCTGTTTGACAGTTGGAAACGGCCCGATGCAGCTCGGTTTTCTTTTCTGCTGGGCATTCCTGCCATCTCGATTGCTGGACTGGTCGAACTTAAAGATGCTTTCAGTGAACCCAGTGCTGGTGGGGTACTGCCCCTGATGGTGGGCATCATTTCTGCCGCGGTGGTGTCCTGGCTAGCGATTGACTGGTTACTCAAATTCCTGCAGCGACACAGCACCTGGGTGTTTGTGATCTACCGGCTGCTGTTCGGAGTTCTGCTACTGGTCTGGTGGGCCGGTCCTGGCTCAAACTGAAATCAGTCGAATCCATTCCGTGTGGAATGAACCCTCCGCAGGTGTTGCTGTTGCCGCTCTTGATCCGTCGAGCGTTGGACGTCAGCCCCAGCCCGCGATCGTTGCATCGGTGGAGCCTGGCTCGATCGGTGAAGATCTCGGCTTCGAACCCGGCGATCAGTTGCTGAGCATCAATGGTGTTCGACCGCGTGACCTCATTGATTACCGCTATCTGACCGTTGAGGAAGATCTCATCCTCGAGGTACGAGACAGCGAGGGGGAGCTCCATCGTGTGGAACTCGAAAAGGATGCGGATGATGGTCTCGGGCTTGCTTTTACAGAGGCGCTATTCGATGGCTTACGCCAATGCACCAATCGCTGCCCGTTCTGTTTCATCGATCAGCAGCCGCCAGGACATCGCGACAGCCTCTATCTGAAAGACGATGACTACAGGCTCAGTTTTCTTTATGGCTCTTACTTAACGCTGACCAATCTCGGTGAGGGCGACTGGAACCGGATTCAAGAGCAACGCCTCACCCCCCTCTTTGTGTCGGTGCATGCCACAGACCCAGGCCTCCGTTCTCGGTTGCTTGACAACCCACGGGCGGGTGATCTGCTTCATCAGCTCCAGTGGTTCGCGCAGCGCGGATTGCAGATTCATGCACAGGTTGTGGTCTGCCCGGGGATCAACGACGGCGATGCTCTGATGCAGACACTCACTGACCTTGTGCGGTTTGGTGCTGGTGAATGGCCGGCTGTTTTATCAGTCGCAGTGGTTCCTGTTGGGTTGACGCGATTCAGGCCTGCGCAGGATGGACTTCGCGCTGTCACCCCGTCGGACGCTCTCAGGGTGATTCAGGCTGTGGAGCCGCTTCAGGACAAATTTCAGAGACAAATCGGCAGTCGGTTCGCCTGGCTGTCTGATGAGTGGTATTTGATGGCTGGTCAGCCTCTGCCGCCTAGAAGCAACTACGAAGATCTCCCCCAAGAGGAAAACGGTGTTGGCACCATCCGAGCGTTTCTTGAATCACTAGATCAGGCAACTCAGACGCTCCCTGAAAGGATCGATTCTCCGCTTCGCAGCAGTTGGGTGGTGGGCCGTTTGGTGGATCAGGCTCTGGTGCCAGTGCAAGCACGCCTCAATCAGGTTGATGGGGTGACGTTGTCGCTCCATGGGCTGCCGAGTCCCTACTGGGGCCAGGATCAGGTGGTGACCGGCTTGCTCACAGGCGAAGACCTTCTGCATGGACTCAGGGATCAAGTTTTGGGGGATCAGCTGCTCCTGCCTTCGGTGATGCTTCGCCAAGGAGAGCCTGTGTTTCTTGACGATATGACGCTTGATCAGCTGCAGCAGCAACTGCCAGTGCCGATCCGGATTGTGCATGGAGCAGCTGACATCGTGTCTGCTGTCCTGGGACAGCAAGTCAAAACCTCCTAAACTCCGCCCAGCCCCGGAATCATTGTGCCTCGGACTGCTGCACGTCTCTTACTCATTGCGGGAGTTTTGCCCTTTGTCATTGGGGTTTCATCGAGGGCTCAGGAAGCATTGTCTGCTGGTTCTGCATCAACTGCAGATGGTTCGGAGCTCATTGACCAGTCGACCCTTCCCACTGCGACAGAAATCAAAGGCACAAGGCCGAAATCGGATCCTTCAGTCCTTCCTCCAGCCGCAACGACGCTTCCTGAGGGGCAACAAACTCTCCAGGCGCCACCGCCACTCGCACTGCCTGATAAGCCTGCTCAGGTCAGGATTCGTGAGCTTCGCCCTCTCACGCTCGCCGAAGTTGAGCGTTTAGTTGAAGTCAACAATCCCAGCCTGAAAGCAGTCGCTAGTCAGGTACAACAGGCTAAATCATCTCTTCGAGCAGCACTGTCGTCCTGGTATCCCACTCTCAATCTCAACGCTAACGGATTGCCTCAATATCTTTCAGGAGAGCGGCAATCATTTAATACCGATTCCAACTTCAATCCTAATCAAAGTTCTGACTTCGATAATCCAAATAATCTCGATTCTTTGTCTGATCGGTCCTCGGGGGGGTCAAGACGCACTGTTTCATCGCGTTGGTCTGCGAATTTTGCCGCACAGTTGAATTGGAACCTTATCGACCCTGCAAGGGTTCCGCAGATTTCAGCAGCGCGAGATAATTATGAGCGTACTCAAGACACGTATTTGATTGCACTGCGTGATCTTCGTCTTGAGGCAGCTAACGCTTTCTTCCAACTTCAGCGTCAAGACGAACAAGTACGAATTGGACAGCAGTCGGTAAGGGCTTCGCTGGTTAGTCTCCGCGACGCCAGAGCCCGTTACCAAGCAGGCGTGGCCACGAAGCTCGAAGTCTTAGAAGCTGAGACACAGCTGGCTCGCGATCAGCAGCTTCTCACCAATGCACTTGGTGCTCAGGTCTTCGCTCGCCGATCTTTGTCGAGTCTGATGGACTTGCCCCAAGACATCACCCCTACCTCTGCAACTCCTGCTCGTGTTGTCGGTTTGTGGGAGCCTTCACTGCAGGAAAGCATCATTGCGGCCTACACGTTCCGCGAGGAATTGGACCAGTTCCTGCTCGATATTTCTATTAATAACAGCAATGCCAACGCTGCTTTGGCTGCGGTTCAACCAGTTCTGAGTATTTTCAATAATTTCAATACGCAGCGTTTTCAAGGTGAGGCCAACGCGTTTCCCCCTGTTAATGATGACGTTAATGGGTGGAGTTTTGACAATTCTGTTGGTCTATCGGCCCGTTGGAACATTTTTGATGGTGGACGGGCGCGTGCCGAATACCGTCGTAACAAGCAGGCGGCAGAGGAAAGTCAATTCAATTTTGCTTCGGAGCGCGACAGGATCCGGCTTCAAGTTGAGCAGAGTTTCTATGAACTCAGGGATGCGCAGCAGAACATCCGCACGACAACAAGAGAAGTTCTGTCTGCCACCGAGTCCCTGCGGCTAGCACGGCTGCGTTTTCAAGCGGGTGTGACCACACAGCGTGAGGTCGTCGATAACCAGCGTGATCTCACCAGTGCTGAGGTGCGTTATGCCGACGCAATTCTCGATTACAACTCCAATCTTGCTGGATTAAGGCGGCGTACAGGGCTTGATCAAGTTGCGGCTTGTCCTGAGCTCAAGCTGCCAGGTACGAAGCCTGAGGTTGATGAAATGGAAGCTGTTCCGATCGAACCAGTCCCCAACATTCCAGCCTGTGAGGCTTCTCAGCTCGGCGCCTGAGTCTGGGCCTGTGACCCCAGCTCCTCTATCGCCGACTCAGCTGCTGGCTGTCCATCAACTGCTTGACCATGTTGCTGACAGACAACGTCAAGACTTTGGCCACATCGTGTCCGATGTCAAGCCAGATGGGAGTTTGATCACCGCTTGTGATCGCTGGAGTGATGCGACTTTGGTTCAAGGTCTTGGAGAGATTTCACCAGGGGAATGCACTCTTAGTGAGGAAGGCGACAAACGTTGCCCGAGTACGTCAGCGTTCTGGGTTGTTGATCCATTGGATGGGACAACCAACTTCGCTGCAGGTATTCCTTATTGGGCGATCTCAGTGGCGCGATTTGTGGATGGTCAACCGATGGAGGCGTTCTTAGAGATTCCTTCCTTGAAACAGCGCATCGTGGCGATTCGTGGTCGTGGTGCATGGCGCAATGGCAAGCGGCTGACGACTGAAACCCGTCTGGCGGCAGGAAGTGCCTGCGTATCCCTGTGTAGCCGAGCAATTCGGGTGTTACAGCGCCGCCATCAGGAGCCGTTCCCAGGAAAGATTCGTCTGCTTGGGGTTGCCAGCCTCAATCTTGTGAGTGTGGCGATGGGGCAGACCGTGGCTGCATTGGAGGCCACCCCCAAGATCTGGGATCTTTCCGCGGCTTGGTTAGTGCTGTCGGAGCTTGGTTGCCCTGTTCTTTGGTTGCGTGAAGATCCAACCTCTCTTGTCCCCGGTCGTGACCTCTCTGATGTGGGTTTCCCAGTGCTCGCAGCCAGTTCCGAGGATCAGCTGACGCGGCTCAAACCCTGGGGGCAGTCCTTGCTTCTGTCTTAATGCGGTTTGTAGTTGCTTGAGAGGGGGTTGGAGGTGTTATGGTTATGGACTGCGCGGGGGGCTGAGGCCTGAAGCGCAGCTTTCAAGCATGAAGGGCGTGAGCTTGTAGTGTTTGGAAGTGCTTACAAGGCCAAAGGGGAGCGATCCCACGGTGTTGTAAGTTTCACAAGCGGTCGCGAGACCGCACCGCCAACCGCTTCTGCAAGGGAGCGCGACGGCAGAACCTGGACAACTGAAAAGTTTAGGAACTGACGCTTTCATCGCGTTTGTTGCTGATGAATCAACTGAGAAGTTGAGGAGTGAGTGATGAATGAAAGAGCGATGAAGGTGTGAGGTCCCGTCAACAACAATTCGTTGCGAAGAAGCATTGTGCTTACAACTTGGAAGTTTTCACGAGCTTTTGAGTTGTCGGTGTGCGCAATGTGGAGCAACAACCGGATCTGAGATCCTGGAAAGTCATAGATAGAGAAATCTAGATGTGCACTCTTAAGAACCCTTTCTGTGTCAGCGGGAAGGAGGCCTCAACTGTT
>ERZ802830.1602-NODE-1602-length-21387-cov-19.7968_pt1 | contig 21387 bp, 18 predicted proteins | sample MGYA00345654_ERZ802830 | MGnify/ENA primary metagenome ERZ802830 (study PRJEB30503, sample SAMEA104212375) | marine metagenome | biome: Westerlies Biome; feature: [SRF] surface water layer (ENVO:00010504) within the epipelagic zone...; material: water...
TAAGATTTGAAGTCTCACAAGAATTAGACACTACTACACCATATCGACAAATTATTGCTAATTACCAAAATCATATTGAGGACCTTAATCCATCTAACACTGAGAATATTGATAGAAAGAAACTCCTTTTGCTCATAAAAAAATATTTAGAACAACGTAATTTACTGATCGATTGGGAAATTATAGAACAATCACCAACTGAACAATTGATAAATTACAGTGGTGTTCTCGTGCCTTTTGAGCCTGAAGAAAAACAATTATTGCTAGAAACCAAAAATTTATTTGATCGATGCAAAGCTTTAGAGTCACTTTTTCAATCTTATCAATTTCAAAATAATCAAGATTCTACTAGTACTAAAATTCATTAATTACTTTCACCAGTTGCACTTTTAATGATCATGTTTTTTATGGTATTATTTTTTTCAATGGCTTTAATACCAAAATTACTGACTTTATCTACTAAGTAATTTCTATTTTTAAATATTTCATCAAGGTAAATTGTTGAAAAACTATAGAGAACAGTATCGGATAACCTGAGATTTGCATATTCACTCAAACTTAGTGAATTACCTAATGCATATCCAAGATAGTTAAATTTATTTATCTGCTTTTTTAATTCTAAAATATCTTTAATTGATAAATTAAGTCCTTGGCCTGCAATTGGGTGTATTGAATGTGCTGCGTCACCAATTAAAACCATTGATTCTAAAAAAGTTTTTTTTCTGTATTCAAATTCTAATTTATATTTTTGCATATTAATCACTTCGTCACAAAAAATAATATCTTCATAAAATTTATTAACTTCTTTTAAAATTTCTTCTTTATTGTATTCAAGTTCGTCAGATGAGTTATCCAATGACCATATTACCGATGCATGATTTTCATTGATTGGTAAATATGCTATTGGGCCTTTTTTTGTAAAAATTTGGTAAGCATGATTTTTAGTCCTTGACTTTACATCAAGTACTAAGGATGTTTGCTTTAAATCTTTTTTTACTAAGCTATTCTTAAAGTTTTGTTCAATGAGACTTATTTTTTTTTCTGTTACAACAATTAATTTAGTACAAATTTTTTCACCATTCTCAAGCAATAATATATTCTCTTCTTTTAAAAACTTACAATTTTCAATGTTTGTATTTTTAAGAATATTGATATTTTTATTTTCATTGAGTTTTGCATTTAATATTTCATTCAAAATTCTATTAGAAATTACTCTACCTAATTCACTATTATTTTCTTGAAAATGAATTTGAAATTTATTCTTTTTCCTAAGATCTTCTAATTTACCACAAGATATTTTATTTATTGTTGAAGATTGATTTATTACATCATCTAAATGTAACTCTCTTAGAAAATTAATAGAAGTTGATGAAAAAAAGGTAACAAGGTTTGATGATTGTTTTTTTAATTTTTCGTCACCGATAATTAATATTTTTCTCCTATTAGACGCTAATGTTAAAGCAGCTAACTTTGAGGTAATTCCTAGCCCAATGATTGTAATGCTGGTATCGATCATAATATTTATAATTTAACTTAATATTCTACTTATGAAATGACGAATAAAATATATATAGTAAGATATGAATCATTTAGTGAAATATCTATGTTAATAATTGATTAAATCAATAAAAATGCAGCTTATATCAGACAAATATAGATCATTCATACTCCACAGACTTGCAGAAGTTTTTGGGATTATTTTTTTTGGACTTTCCATATTTTTATTTGGACTATTATTTTCATATTCACCACTTGACCCTAGTTTTAATAATATTACAGATCAAGAACCCTTAAATATTTTTGGTATTACGGGCGCATCTATTGCAGATATATCAATACAAATTTTCGGTTCTGCAAGTTATTTATTTTTGTTTTTTCTTTTAACTTGGGCATACAGGTTAATAATATTTAAAAAATTACCTTTTTTTGCTATTAATTTTTTTGCTGCAATTATCAGTATACTGATACTAGATTTAGGTTTTTTGATTTACGGATTTAATGTATTTCACGGATTTATTTCCTCTTACTTCTTCATTAACTTTATTAGGACATTAATCTTAGACAACAACTACTTTATAATATTAATATCATTTAATATTATTTTATTTATTATTTTTTTTCTGGTTTCTTGTGCTCTTACATTTAACGACTGGACAAAAATTATTTTTAGAAGTTGGCTTGTACTAAAAATTATTTTTAAAAATATTTATATTGTTTGCAATAAAATAGTTTTCAAAAAAACTATAGCAATTCCAAAAAAGAATAAGGTAATTGTTGAAGAAAAAGTAGAACCAAAGATTGATTTTGACTCAATAAAAAATGAGTCTGTTTCAAATTATATAAATACTGATACTGTATTAGCCGAGATTGCACAAAAAAAAATGTCTTTTGAGGAAGATGATAATTATGTTCCTCCAATAATTGATATTTTATCAACACCAAAAACTACCTTAGGCTCACTAGTTTCTAAAGAAGAAATGGATAATAATGCGACCAAACTACAAGAAATTTTGAGTGATTTTAAGATTGATGGAGAGATTATAAATGTAAGTCCAGGGCCTGTAGTAACTATGTACGAGCTTGAGCCAGCACCAGGCACTAAAGCCTCAAAGATAGTTGGCTTATCCGATGACATAGCAAGGAATATGAGTGCAGTTTCTGCGCGTGTGGCAGTCATACCTGGAAAAAATGTTATAGGAATTGAAATGCCAAATAAGACACAAGAAGCTGTTTATTTAAGTGAATTATTTATAAAAGAGAAGTTTCTGTCATCTGATGCAAATTTATTATTGGCACTAGGAAAAGATATTGCTGGAAACGCTTTTTTTGCTGACTTAGCAACAATGCCCCACTTATTAATTGCTGGAACTACGGGCTCAGGTAAATCAGTAGGTATCAATGTTATGATTTTATCAATATTATACAGACTCTCACCTGAGGAATGTAAGTTTATACTTATAGACCCAAAAATGTTGGAATTATCAGTATATGAAGGGGTTCCGCATTTAATTACACCAGTAGTTACTAACCCAAAAAAAGCAATTACCGCATTAAAGTGGGTTGTGAAAGAAATGGAAGGTAGATATCAAAAGATGTCACTTTTAGGAGTTAGAAATATTGAGAGCTACAATCAAAGAATTAAGGAAGCTTTAAAAAATAAGGAAAATATAACTCGCAAAATTCCCGCAGGACTCAACCCTGATACTGGTCAACCAAAATATGAAACTATTGAAATAGAATTAAATAAAATGCCTTTCATAGTAGTTGTAGTCGATGAGATGGCAGATTTAATGATGGTTGCTGGTAAAGAAATTGAACATACAATCCAGCGTCTTTCTCAAATGGCAAGGGCAGCAGGAATCCACTTAATTATGGCTACACAAAGACCAAGTGTTGATGTAATTACTGGCACGATCAAAGCAAACTTTCCAACTCGAATAAGTTTTCAGGTTAGCTCAAAGTTTGACAGTAGAACTATTTTAGGAACAGAAGGCTCAGAAAGATTATTAGGAAAAGGTGACATGCTGTTGATGATGGGTGGTGGGCGTACCACGCGAATTCATGGCCCTTTTGTCTCAGACAAAGAAGTAGAAAAAATTGTAGCATCACTTAAGCAACAAGGCCTACCAGAGTTTAATGAAGATATATTAAAAGAAGAAGATGAAAATGATATGGTCTTAGATAGTGATGAAGCAAGTAAGGACGAATTATTTCAACAATGTTTAGAAATAATTTCTAAAGAGGGTAAAGCATCAACAAGTCTATTACAAAGAAAATTACAAATAGGATATAATCGTGCTGCAAGGATTATGGATCAACTTGAAGAAAGTGGCTATATTAGTTCTGCAAACCATGTTGGCAAGAGAGAAGTGTTCTATGATAAATTTAAAAACTAACAACTTATATAAAATTACAACATTTGTTTTTGTTTTTATTAATTTGTTTTCAATTAATGCTCTATCTGAAGAAAATCATATAATTAAGGTTATCGAAAAAGAATGGAATCGTACTCAAACTTTAAACGGTAAGTTTCATCAAAAAATTGATGGCGATAAAGTTATTTCTGGTAATTTTTTTATTGAAAAACCTTACAGATCAAATTTTACTTACCATAATCAAGCACAAAACATTATTACATCAAAATATTTTATAAATTTTGTTGATAAAAAAGGTAAATTGTTAGATCGATATCCAATTATAAATCAACCCATATATAAATTATTTTCTAAAAATATAAATTTAAATAATATTTTTCATATTAAGTCTGTAGAACAAGATCAAACGGAAGTAAAAATAAAATTAGCCCCTAAAGATAAAAATGAAATTCAAATCGATTTAACTTTTCATTCTAAAGATTATCTATTGAAAAAATGGGAAATTGTTGATGCTCTTGGGCAAACAACATATTTGGAGTTTACAAACGTTAAAAAGAATATATCAATAGACCAAAATTTATTCATTTTTGAGGAAAAAATTGAATATTAATATATTATTAAACTAAATCATGAAAATAGAAAAAGGTTCTTTGAAAGAGCTAAAGCACTGGCTTGAATCAAATAAAATTACTGAAGTTGAATGTATCTTTCCAGACATGGCAGGCTCTACTAAGGGCAAGATATTGCCTGTAAATCGATTCACAAAATCGGTTGAAGATGAAAGTTTGAAGCTCGCTGACTCAGTATTTGGTCAAACGGTATCAGGCAAATGGATAGATCAGAGTCAGATTATAGATTATGTAGAGGAAGATGTATTAATGATTCCTGACCTTAGTACACTAAAAAAATTACCATGGAATAAAGAGCCAACTGCTCAAGTCATATGTGATTTATACTCCAATTCAGGCTCTCCTTCCCTGGTTGCGCCAAGACAAGTGCTTAATAAAATTATTAAACTCCTAAAAGATAATGGTTTAAAGGCTGTTGTTGCCCCTGAACTTGAGTTTTATTTATGTGAAAAAAATCTTGATCCAAATATTCCATTACTTACTCCTGTGGGTAAGTCTGGAAGACGAGCAAATGGTAGCGATGTATTTGGGATAGATTCGGTCAATGAATTTGATATTTTTTTGGATGATATTTATGATTATTGTGAAATGTTGGATATTGGTGTTGATACATTAGTTCACGAGAGTGGTCCTTCACAAATAGAGATTAACCTTAATCATGGGGATCCACTAAAACTTGCAGATCAAACTTTTATGTTTAAGCGTGCCGTAAGACAGGTTGCTTTAAAACATAACATTCATGCAACTTTCATGGCTAAACCGCACCAGGGTCAACCTGGTAGTTCAATGCACATTCACCAAAACCTAGTTTCATATAAAGATGATAAAAATATTTTTATAGACTTAGAGGGCAAAGAAACAAATAGTTTCTATAATTACATCGGTGGACTTCAAGAATACTTACCAGATGCAATGGTATTCTTTGCACCCTATGTAAACTCATATCGTAGGTTCGTAATGAATTCATCTGCTCCTATTAATACACATTGGGGATTTGAAAATAGAACTGTTGGCTTAAGAGTTCCATTATCATCTCCAAATGCAAAACGAGTTGAGAATCGTATACCGGGTGCAGACACCAATCCTTATTTGGCCATTGCAGCATCTCTGGCTTGTGGATATTTAGGTATAAAAGAGGAAATAGAGCCAGAAAAACCAATCGCTGGAAGTGGTTTTGAGAGAAGACATAATATTCCTAAATATTTACCTGATGCGATTAAAAGGATAAAAGTCAGCGATAGTTTATCAGAGGTAATGGGTAAGGAATTTATAACTCTATTTGCTGATGTAAAGCAGACTGAACATGACGCATATCAAGATGTTATTAGTGCATGGGAGAGAGACCATCTACTTTTAAATGTTTAAAATAATCAAATCTGAACATTAACTCTATATCCATCATCCTCATGTAATATTAGATTCGTAAGCCCGAGCTTTTTTTTGATTTTTTTTCTGAGAGTGTAAATATGAGTTTCTAGCGTATGGGTATCAATATTTTCACTATAGCTCCAAACTTTAGATAGCAATTGCTTTCTACTAATTGTGTTTCCAACATTCTTTATTAGAAATTGAAAAATTTCATTTTCTTTGTCAGTTAAATATAAAGAAGAGTTACTGGTATAAATGGTATTTCGATTAAAAGAATAGCTTAAATGTTTTAATTTAATAATTTCTGACTGCGAATTATGTATTTCTGTTAAAAGATTGTCACAACGATCTAATAATTTTAAAAATGAGACTGGTGGTTCAAAGTATTCATAGTTTATCAAATTTTCGTCTAAGTATTCATCAATATCTTGATTTTTATTACCGATAATGAATATGTAGTTATTTAAAATAATTTTTTTATTTATAAAATTTTTCAATGAATCCTGATCTAGGATTATTATTTGATTTAAATTTATTTTTGATAAATCATTATTAATATTTAATTGAGATATAAAATTTAATTCTTTATTTTTAAGCTGTGGTAATAATTCTAAAAAAATATTTGAAAGTTCTTCTTTGGATAAAAAAATATCAATATTGTTATTTTTAGTCATTTTTATATATTATAGAAAAGTCATGATAATAGTCAGAAAAAATGTTCTCTCATTTAACGACACTACTTATACCTGTGCAATTGGGAAAAATGGCATAACTAGTAGTAAAAAAGAAGGTGATGGATGTACCCCATTGGGAAAATATTCATTGGGAACTATATATTTTCGTAAAGACAAAGTTATTTTACCAAAGCTGAATTTACCAAAAATGGTTATTGATAAAAATACAGGTTGGTGTGATGATATTAATAGTTACGAATATAATAAAGCTATTGCCTTTCCATTCGAATACAGTGCCGAAAGGCTTTATAGAAATGACGATATATATGATATTATTTGTATTATTGAATATAATTCAAATCCAGTAATTAAGGGAAAGGGAAGTGCTATATTTTTACACGTGGCGCGAGATGATTACTCTGGAACAGAGGGATGCATTGCACTTTGTAAAGAAGATCTAATTACAGTTTTATCTCAAGTTAGTTTACAGACTAAAATAAATATTATTGACTAATGTCTTTGACCAAAAATTGAAGTACCCACACGAATATGAGTAGAGCCGTACTTAAGGGCTATTTCGTAGTCATCACTCATACCCATACTTAAAAATTTTATATGGTTATTGTCAGCGAGACTTTGCATTATCTGAAAATGTTTTGCAGGGGGTTCATTTATTGGGGGTAAGCACATTAATCCATCAATATTTACTTTATTACTTTTACAGACTTCTAAGAACTTTTCGGCATTATTTAAACTTACACCTGATTTTTGAGCCTCATCCCCAGTATTAATTTGAATAAAAAATGTTTTATTTTCTAGGATTGAATTATCAATTTTTTTTATGATCGGTAAAAGCTTCTCCCGATCAATTGTGTGAATAACATCACAGTAATTAACAATTTCAGTTAGTTTTTTACTTTGAATCCCACCAATAAAATGTAGCTTGGTCTCTGGGTTTTTCTTCTTTAATTCTAGCCATTTTTTAGTGACTTCTTGCAGTTGATTTTCACCAAAAGAAAGATGCCCTTCATCTATAACAAGTTGAATATCATTAACTTCCTTTCGTTTACTAACTGCAATGACTTCAATTTCTTCAATGTGTCTTTTATTTTTAAGTACAGCTTTCTCAAAGTTTTTTACAAAGTTTTGATAACGAGACATAGTAAAAATATAGTCAATTTAATTTACAAGATCAAAAAAAAACGCCCCACAATTTAATGTGGGGCGCTTTATTTTTTGTTTACTAAATAAGTTTCTATTTATTAGAAGCCCATTGCATAAACAAGATTCCACTCTTCGTTGTCAGCTGCATCTTGCTCTTCAAACATTAGAGTAAGAGACATTCCACCGAAGTCTTTACCGACTGAGTAGAGAGTTCTAGTATTGTCAGTAGATGCGTCTAAGTCTTCATAACGCATTCCAACAGTCATACCAGCAACAGAAGTTTTAGCACTTAGGATGGTTACTTCATCTTCGTCTGAATCATAAGCACCATAACCAAGGCCAACACCTGCGACTGAGTAACCTAAAGTTACAAATGAATCATCATTTGCACCTACAGCATCAACTGCACCTGCAGCTACTGAAACACCAGCAATAGAACCTTTAACAGCAACTGAAGTTACTCTGTCAGAGTTACCACCGTTTTCACCAATAGAGGCACCAATTGTCCAACCATTGATTGAAGGTGAAGTATACTCAAGACCTTCTCCAGATGCACTGTCACCATCACTATAAGAACCTAGTGTCCTATTGCTGTTTTGAACGTCAGCATTATTAGGTAAACTATCCATACTATCTGCAGCAGTATCCATTTGCCATCCAGTACCGGTTTTAATAGTACCCATACCAGTATCAACAGCGAAACCCGCAGCGTGTAGTGAGTTAGTAATTGTAAACCCAGCAGTTAAGCCCATACCATTATCTAAAGTAGTAGAGTATGAAACATATACTGATTGAGAGTACACAGAGTTTGCCATACCAACAGTGTTATCACCAGTAGTAAACCAACCCTCAATGTAACCGTTTAAGGATACACTGTCAGCTGTTGCAGCTGTAGCAGACATTACTGTTGCTAAACCTGAAGCAGCTATGATTTTTGATTTATTCATAAGATTTTTCCTTTTTTGAATTGATCAATTTATAAACCGAGCATTTCATAATCTAGAATTAAAAATACTCGAACGCCGCCATTATTATGTTATTTGAGTGCATTACAAGAATTATGTTGCATATTTACATAATTTTTGTGAATATGTGACATATTTACAACATCCAAAATATCCATATAAAAAGCCAATAAATAACTATTTTATTCTCATATATTTGATATATCTTGTAAACAATCCTAAAAATGTAAAAATTTCATGTTATGCCAAAGAAATTAAGTAAAAATAATAATTTAGCCACTTTTGCTGTAGTTTTTATTAGTTTGGTTTTCGTCAGTTGTAGTAATTTAGATGTAGTGCCAAATAAAACCGATTGGTATGGAGAATCCATGGACGCCAAAGGGAATACATTGCAAGTGGACTCAATACCAATAACTGAAAGATTGGCAAAAATGCTTGGAGACGACTTAAATCTAGAGCTTAAGAATGGTATTACTTTTGAAGTAGCTTTGAGTCAATTTTCAATTATGCCACTTCTTTCGGTAGATAGAGCCGGAGGCATAATTATTACAGACTGGTATAGCTCTTCAAGTGCTGATGAAAGAGTCAAATTCAATATTATTATTAAAGACGAAATGATGAATGATGAGTCCATTAATATTAATATGTTTAAAGAATCTTTTGATGGAACTAGCTGGAGGCAATCCAAAGTAAATAATGAAACTGTAAATAAAATAAAAAATCTTATACTTGAAAAAGCGAAAAGACTTCAAGCAACAGCCGAACTATCCTAAGATTAACATTTCATGAACGAAAGATTCAATCCTAAGATAGTTGATAAAAAGTGGCAAGAGCATTGGGAAAAAGAAAACTACTTTTTATCAAAAATAAATCACGATAAAAAAAAATATTATATTTTAGAAATGTTTCCCTATCCATCGGGAAAAATTCATATGGGTCACGTTCGTAACTATGCTCTTGGTGATGTAGTTGCTAGATTTAAGCGATCGCAAAATTATAATGTTCTCCACCCAATGGGGTGGGATGCATTTGGCCTTCCTGCAGAAAATGCTGCCAAGCAAAACAAAACTTCGCCGTCTCAATGGACACTTGCAAATATTTCAGAAATGAAAAGGCAATTAAAACTAATTGGCTTATCAATTGATTGGAGTAGAGAAATTTCAACTTGTGATAAGTCTTACTTTAAGCATCAACAACAACTTTTTAAGAAATTTTTTGAGAAAGATTTAGTTTATAAAAAAGAATCGCAAGTAAATTGGGATCCAATTGAAGAAACTGTCTTGGCTAATGAACAAGTGATTGATGGTAAGGGTTGGAGATCAGGTGCAGAAATAGAGCGGAAAAATTTATCTCAATGGTTTTTCAGGATCACGGACTTCGCAAATGAGCTTTTAAATGGCTTAAACGATTTAAACAAATGGCCTGAAAAAGTTAAATTGATGCAAGAAAATTGGATTGGTAAGTCAGTTGGATGTGAAATACAACTAGATTTATATAACGCTGATAAAAAAGCCATAAATAAAAGTTTAGAAATATATACTACTAGACCAGATACTATTTTTGGAGCAACGTTTTGTGCAATTTCGCCTAACCATCCATTATCTCTAGAGTTATCAAAAAATAATAAAGTATTAGATAAATTTATAAAAAAATATGAAGGCAAAAATATTACTGAAGAAGCAATAGCAAAAGCTGAAAAGGAAGGTGTTTATATAGATTATTTCGTAAAACATCCACTTATTAAAGATAAGTTTTTGCCCGTTTATGTAGCTAATTTTATTTTAATGGATTACGGATCAGGTGCTATCTACGGATGTCCTGCCCATGATCAAAGAGATTTAGATTTTGCTAAAAAATATGATCTTGATGTAATTCCTGTTATACTTCCAGAAAACTCTGATAAAGACTCCTTTAAAATTTTTGATGAAGCTTATGCAGGAAATGGAATTTTAATTAATTCTGATTTTTTAAATGGATTAGATATAAAAAAAGCACAAGATAAAATCATTAATCATTTGGAAACTGAAAAAGTTGGAAAGAAAAAAATTAACTTTCGATTACGTGACTGGGGAGTCTCTAGACAAAGATACTGGGGTTGCCCTATACCTATTATATATAGAGAAGATGGTAAAATTCTTAGTGTGCCGGATGATCAGCTGCCTATAGAGTTACCAGATAATATAGATTTAAATCAATCTGGAAATCCTCTGTCTAATCATCCTACATGGAAATATACTAAGTGCTCAGAAACAGGAATGAACGCAATCAGAGAAACAGACACTTTAGATACTTTTGTCGATTCTGCTTGGTATTTTTTAAGGTTTTGTTCTGCAAACAATAATATACAGGCTTTTTCTGAAGAAGATTTAGATTATTGGATGCCAGTTGATCAGTATGTAGGTGGCGTTGAGCATGCAATTCTACATTTATTATACTCAAGATTTTTTACACGAGCTCTTTACAAAAATAAAGAAGTGAAATTTCAAGAACCTTTTCTAGGCTTATTTACGCAAGGAATGGTTTGTCATGAAACTTTCAGATTGGAAAATGGAGAGTGGTTGTTTCCTAACGAAGTGTATGAAAAAGATAATGGTTACTATTGTTCATCAAGCCACAAAGAAGTTATTAAAGGTCCAAGTGAATCAATGTCAAAATCTAAAAAAAATGTCATTGATCCAGAGGATATAATTAATGAATATGGCGCTGATACTGCAAGACTTTTTATGTTGTCGGATAGTCCACCAGAAAGAGACATTAATTGGTCACTAGCAGGAATAAATGGAGCGTGGAAATTTACACAGAAATTTTGGCGTACAGTTTCAGATTGTTCTGACGTTTTTTCGGTCAATTTATCAAAAAAACCCAGTATTATTAAGGGAGAATCTCTAATTTTTAGAAAAAAAATACATAGATATTTGATGTCTATAACAGAGAGTATAGAGAATTTTCATATGAATGTTGCCGTTGCGAAGATACATGAAATGACAACTGAAATATCAGGCTTTAATCCACAAAATGATATTGATAATTGGTGCTTGAGAGAGTCTATTGGTATTTTAGTAAAAGCGTCTGAACCAATAATGCCTCATTTAGCTGAAGAGTGCTGGCTTTTAATGGGAAATCCAAAATCAATAATTGAAGAAAGATGGCCTGAAGTATGTGAGAAGCTTTTAGAAGATGACCAATGTACAATTATTATTCAAGTAAATGGCAAAAAAAGAGCTGAAATAAAAATGCCTATTGGGGTTGATGAAAAATCAGCTTTTGAAGAGGCTATAACGATTTCCAATGTGGCAAATTATATTGATAACCAAAGAAATATAAAAAAGAAAATTTTTATTCCAAATAAAATACTAAATATTGTAATTTAATCTTATACTAAAAGACTATTCAGTTTTTCAATTATGAAAACACAAAATAAACTTGAAGCAGAGTTTCAAAAAGCCTTTGAACAACACGTAAATGGAAATCTTGAGCGAGCACAAGCATTATATAAAAATATTTTAAAAAAAGTTCCCTTGCACTTTGACTCATTAAGACATTTAGGAATTTCATACCAAGATCGCCAGATGTTTGAAATTGCTGAAAGATATTTTCTAAAAGCATATAAAATTGACCCTAGCCATTTTTCAATATTAAATAACTTAGGTACGATAAAGTTTTTGCAATTTAAAATGGATGAGGCTTTAGATTTTTATAAAAAAGCATTCAAATCAAACCCCAAATATGTTCCTGTCATAAACAATATATCCTCATTCTATCACCGATTAATGCGTGATGAAGAGTGTATGAAGTTTTCTAAATTAGCTTTATCAATTGAACCAAATAATATTACCGCTAAAATTAATTATGCTAAGGCATTGTCTATAGGTGGTAAACTAAATCAAGCAAGTGAAGCCATAGAAATATTTAAATTAATATTAAAAAATAATCCAGATTCAAATAATTATAAAAACTTGGCAACCGCTCACAGAAATGCAGGTAATTTAGAGGAATCACACTTATGTTTTATTAAAGCACTTGAATGTGACCCAGATGATACAGGTTCTTTTTTTAATCTATCCGCATCAAAACTTAATGAGCCAAATGAAAAAATATTAATAGATTTTGAAAAGAAACTTAAATCTAAGGACTTAGTTTATTCAGACAAAGGTGCCATAGCTTTTGCATTGTATAATAATTACCACAAACTTAAAAATTACGAAAAAGCCAGTAAATTTCTTGTTTTAGGAAATAAGTTTATGGATAATTGGATCAATACAAATATCAATGACGAAGAAAAATTCTTAAATGAAATTAGAGAAATGTTTACAATAAATTACATTAATAAAAATAAACTTACTTCTGAGTTAAATAAATCAAACAAACCTAAACCTATATTTATTCTTGGTATGCCAAGATCGGGGACAACTCTATGTGAACAAATTTTGTCTAGTCATTCAATTGTATTTGGTGGCGGAGAACTTCAAAGTTTTGTGGATGTTAGTGACATAGGTCAAACAACAAATGTTAAAAGTGAAGATATTGTTAACTATAGAAATAAACTAGAGAACATGACAAAAGAATTGTTAGAAGAAAAAAGAGAAAAATATATAAAAAAACTAAAAAATATAGGCGCTAATAATTCTTATGTTACAGATAAACTCCCCCATAACTTTGTTCTAATTGGCTTTATTAAGATTTTATTTCCTAATGCGAAAATTATTTATTGTAAGCGAGATAAAACTGATAATTGCTTTTCACTTTATACTCACAAGTTTGTAGATAAAAGCCATGGTTATTGCTATAACCAAAAAGTTCTTGGAAAGTATTACAATCTACATCTAAGGCTTATGGAATATTGGTTAAATATTTTTAAGAATGAAATCTATGTCTTAAATCATGAAAAATTAATTAATGATCAAGAAAAGTATACAAGAGAAATATTGGATTACTGCGAACTTAAATGGGAACCCGCTTGCCTTGAATTTTATAAAACTAAAAGAGAAGTACAAACAGCTAGCAATGAACAAGTTAGGGAACCTATAAACAAAAAATCTGTATCTGCATGGAAGAAGTATGATAAAGTTTTAGAGCCACTTATAAAATCTTTAATGGGGTGATATGTATAGAAAAGAATTTTGTATAATATTAATTTGTATAGTTTTTACTTCCTGTGGATTCACCCCAAGCTTAAAAATTAAAGATCTAAATCCAGCTGAAACAAAAATTCACTACCAAATAGAAGATAGTTCATATATTGCGCGCGATACCCTAAGAACTTTTTTAAAAAATACTGATCAGAATGAAGCACAGTATATTATAAATATAAACGTAATAGAATCTGAGTCAGCAGTAAACATTGGTACAGATGGTTCAGTAATAGAATATAAAATTGAAGTTTTAATTGAGTATGAAATAATTGACAACGAGAGTGGAAAGCTAATCCACAAATCACAATCAAGAGGCTTTTCAAATTATGATGTTCCTAGTTCTGAATATAGTACAGAATTAGTAAAAGAAGAGGCGATTAAAATTGCTATTGATCAAGCGGCCGAACTTATGAAAATTATGACTCAGAGCCAAATTAGTAAATAAATAGAATAATGATAATTAAAGAAAATCAGTTATTTTCTAAGTTTGATAGAATGCAAAATAATTATCAACCAATTCTTTTATATGGTCCAAATGAAGGTCTAATAAGAGAAAATGTCCATAAAATCAAAGGAATTTTTAAAACGGATAGTTTAGAAATAATTTCATTTACTGGTAAATACATCAATGAACAACCAGAAATATTTAATGACGAAATACAAACTATTTCAATGTTTCACGATAAAAAACTTATTTTTATAGAACAGCCTGTAGATAGCAATATTGCTTTATTTGAAAGTATTTTTTTGAATTTGCCAGATAAAATATTAATCGTCGTAATAGCAAGTAATTTAAATAAATCATCAAAAATTAGAAAGCTTTTTGAAAGCTCTTCGCAATATTTGGTGTGTGCTAATTATGATGATGATTTAAATGTAAATAGCCAGCAAATAAATGACTTAGAAAAAAGTATTCAAAAATTTTTTGATAAAGATATAAAAAATTATCTAAACCAAAATTTAAGTAATGATAGGATGATTTCAAAAAATGAGATTGATAAAATAATTTTATTATATTACGGAAGCGATAAAGAGCCTACATTAGATGAAATTAAATCGATCTTTAATGATAACGCTGATTTAGAACTAAGTAAAATTTCCCAAACTGTTTTTTCTGGAAACCCAAAAAAAGTTTCAACGCTTTTAAATAAAGTTTTTGATGCAGGTATAGGTCCAATAACAATTATCCGTACTTTGATAAATTATGTACAACGTATTGAAACTACTCAAATAGCCCTAAAGAAAAATAGAGACTTTGATATTGCTATTAAAGGACTAAGACCTCCCGTATTCTGGAAAGAAAAAGACTTATTTAAACTTCATTGTACAAAGTGGCCAATAAATGAAACTATTTCAAACTTTAACTTATTGGTTGATGCTGAATTATCTTGTAAAAAAGATTATTATCTAACAAATATTCATTGTGAACAGGCACTTACAAAAATAGCTGCTAAGGGTAAAAAATATTTTAATTAATTATCGTTTTAATTTGTTGGTTACTAGCTCCAATTGATCAAGTGTCTTATACTTGACTTTTATATTTCCCCCACGTTTAACACTGTGTGATATGACCACATCTAAACCAAGTATCTCTGTTAGACTCTGTTCTAAATCTATAGTGTCTGTAGGCTTAAGCTTTATTTTTGTAATTTTATTTTTATTTCGTTTAGCAAGTTGTTCTGCCTGTCTAACAGATAGACTTTCATCCACAATTTTTTTGGCAAGTTGCTCCGGAAATGCGCTATTCATAATTGCTCTTGCGTGGCCAGAACTTATTACACCTTCAGTTATCATATCTTGAATAGAAGCTGGTAGGTTTAAGAGTCGTATTATATTAGAAATGTGGCTTCTGCTTTTACCTACAATTGGCGCAAGGGCTTCTTGCGTGTGATTATATTGTTCCATCAACTTTTTATATCCAGATGCTTCTTCAATTGGGGACAAGTCTGCTCTTTGCACGTTTTCAATAATTGCCATTTCAAGAGCTTCTGAATCATCTAGGTTTTTTACTACTGCTGGCAATTCGTGCAATTGAGCGATTTGTGCAGCTCGCCATCTTCTTTCACCTGCAATAATTTCAAATTCATCGGGGTTACTGCTTGATGGTCTGACTAATATAGGTTGAACTAAACCTTTAGATTTAATTGACTCTGCTAACTCATTAATACTGTTTTTATCAAATATTCTGCGAGGTTGTATTGAACTTGGTTTTAATTTTGATAAAGCTATTTTGGTATCGCTATAGCTAGTTTGTAAAATTGTTTCATTGTTAGTATCCTCACCCATAAGGGAAGATAGGCCTCTCCCCAATCCTTTTTTTGATGTGTTCATATTTTTAAGCGGCCTCTTTGCTATTAGTTCTTCTTAAAATTTCATCTGCAAGTTGCAAATAAGCTTGACTGCCTTTTGATCTTCGATCGTAAATTATAGCTGGCATACCAAAAGATGGTGCTTCAGAAACTCTTACATTTCTTGGTATCATTGTATCGAATACTTTTTCTTGTAAGTGTTTTTTTACATCCATGGCAACTTGTGTAGAAAGTTTATTTCTTTTATCAAACATTGTTAAAATTATTCCATCAATTGATAATGAAGGGTTTAAGTTTTTGTGAACGCGGTCTACTGTTTTTATAAGTTGACTTAAACCTTCAAGTGCAAAGAATTCACACTGTAAGGGTACTAAAACAGAGCTTGCCGCAGTCATTGCCATAACTGTCAATAAACTCAAAGCAGGTGGACAATCAATAAAGACGTAGTCGTATTTATTAATACTGTCTGAATTATTCATTAATGACTTTAATACAAATGCTTTATCATTTTCATTTGCAAGCTCTGGCTCTATTCCAGAAAGTTCCACATTTGATGGTATAATAAATAGATTTTCTAAATTTGTTTTTTTTACACCTTCATCAAATGATATTGTGTTTGACAAAACTTCATAGATTGAATTACCTCTTTCTGAATATTCAATTCCAAGACCTGTGCTTGCATTACCTTGTGGATCCAAATCCAAAATTAGTATTTTTTTTCCAATTCCAGCAAGTGCTGCTGCCAAGTTAATAGCTGTCGTTGTTTTACCAACTCCACCTTTTTGATTACATATGGCAATTACATTACTGGACATAATATTTAACTTTATACAACTAAGTTATTGATTTAATTGATTTTTTTAAGTCCATTTATTTTTACAATAAATGAATTTTCCTCTAATTTATTCTTAATCAATTCATGCTCAAAAAACCAACATTTAGTAGCTTCATTTATTTCATCTACAACATTTATACCTTTATGGAGTAAAAATACAGTATTTTGTTTAGTTAAATGATGGGAGTAGTTAAAAATTTGAGTTAGTTTTGCTAATGCCCTGCAAGTGATAATATCAAATTCAATATTTTTAAGATTTTCAACCCTTTTATTAATAACTTTAACATTAGAAAGATCTAGTAATTTACGTGCCGATTCTAAAAATGCAGACTTTTTTTTGATACTTTCAATTAATGTGTATTGAATATCTAAGTTTTTTGTTGCAATTGCTAATGGTATACCAGGAAATCCACCACCAGAACCAATATCAAGAATTTTGATTGGCTCTTTTTCCTCAAGTAATGCTAAAATTCTTAGTGAGTCATGTATATGTCTCATCCAGATCTTATCTTTTTGGCTTTTAGCAATAAGATTAGTTTTTTGATTTTCTTCGAGTAAAAAATCCCGAAAAATATTGAGTTTCTTGATTGTTTCACGTGAAACATTGGGGTTATTTATTGAAAAATTTTCAACTTCATCACTCATAATAGAGTATTAAGCTATTTTTTTACTTTTGGCCTTACTTTTAATCATTGAAAGTATCAAGTTTACTGCAGCTGGGCTCATACCTTCAATTCTTAATGCCTGTCCTATATTTCTAGGTTTAGTCAATATTAGTTTTTCTTTAAGTTCATTTGAAAGACTTGATAGTTGAGCAAAGTCAAAATCAATTGGAATTGTAACATTTTCATCTCTTTTAAGGCTCAAAATATCACTATCCTGTTTTTTAAGATAACCCTTATAATGTGCATCAATTTCTATTTGTTCAATTATATCTTCCGATAGCTCAAGACTCTTAACTTGATCCCATATAGGTTCAATTCTTTTGTAGCTAACGCCTGGGTATGAAAGTAAATCCAATACAGATCTTTTTTTTCCATCCTTATTGATTTTTATTTCAAACTTATCGATAAAATTTGGCGTAAATTCAATGTTTTTTAGTGTTTTTCTTGCATTTTCAAGCTTTTTTGTTTTATTCTCAAATTTCTCAAGTCTCAATTTAGACGACAATCCAAGTTCTTTAGCAATTGGTGTCAGTCTCAAATCTGCATTATCAGATCTTAATGTTAGTCTATATTCAGCTCTGGATGTAAACATTCTATAGGGCTCAGAAACCCCCTTTAGTGTTAAGTCATCTATCATGACACCTATATAAGAGCTACTTCTTTTAAACAAATACTCCCTGCCTTTTAGGGATAAAGCCGCGTTCAATCCTGCTACCAATCCTTGGGCTGCTGCCTCTTCATATCCCGTGGTGCCATTAATTTGGCCAGCTAAATATAAACCTGAAATTTTTTTTGTTTCTAAAGTTTGATAAAGTTCACGAGGATCAATGTAATCATATTCGATTGCATATCCAGGGCGAATTATTTTTACATTCTCTAAACCATTGATTTTACTTATAAATTTGTTCTGAATACTTTCTGGTAGTGAGGTGGATATACCATTGGGATATATTGTCTGACTTTCTAAACCTTCAGGCTCTAGGAAAATTTGATGGCGAGATTTATCTGCAAACCTGCTTATTTTGTCTTCAACTGAAGGACAATAACGAGGCCCTGTACTTTTAATCTGGCCTGAATAAATAGCTGATTTTGTTATATTTTTTTGGATAATTTTATGAACTTCTTCATTAGTATAAGTAATATGACATGGGATTTGCTCATTATAAGTTTTACTTGTTAAAAATGAAAAATAAGAGTGTTCATTATCAGCACCCTGCTCTTCTAAAGTTGAGTAATTGATTGATTTTTTGTCTAATCTAGCTGGAGTACCAGTTTTTAACCTGCCCAATTTAAACCCAGCATTATAGAGAGATTTTGCAAGTCCTATTGATGGCTTGTCTCCATGTCTGCCAGCAGAAATCTGTTTATCACCAATATGAATTATGCCATTTAGAAAAGTGCCAGTTGTAATTATTATTTTTGTAGTCCTGACAATTTTTCCCGATCCACAAACAACACCTGAAACCTGATTTTTATTTTCTAAAAGCAAATCTTCAACTGGATCGTAAAGACAATCTAAATTTGGGTAATTTAAAATTTCTTGCTGCATAAATTTTTTATACAGATTTCTATCTGCTTGAGCTCTTGGACCCCTAACAGCTGGGCCTTTTTTGCGATTTAATAATCTATACTGAATACTTGAGAGATCAGAAATCCTGCCCATAATTCCATCTAAAGCATCAATCTCTCTAACTAAATGTCCCTTACCAAGCCCTCCTATAGCGGGATTGCATGACATTTCACCAATAGTATCTAGTTTATGGCTTATCAGAAGAGTTTTGGCACCTGATCTAGCTGAAGTGGTTGCGGCTTCACACCCTGCATGGCCACCACCTACTACTACAACATCGTAATCTATAATAGACATTCTAAATCTATTAAATCAATGACAATTAATTGCAATCAATATTATTTACCAATACAAAATTCTTTAAAAATTACTTCTAAATATTCTTCAACATCAACTGTCCCAGTCAACCTACCTATTTCATAAATTCCAGACCTTAATTCTTCAACAACCAGCTCTGTGTCATTCAATAAATCTATTTTTTTAGCCTTATTTAGGCTTTCAATAATTTTACTGACACTTATTTTATAACGAGTATGTGTTGGAATAGTTTGTGATATTTTAGGAAAATAATTCTTAATTTGTTCTTCAATTTCATTAATTAATTGATCTATACCAACATTTTCAGTAACTGAGATTGGTATAACATTTAAATCATCTTGCTTAATTTCTTTATTTAGTAAATCAACTTTATTCAGTACAGAAATATGATTATCTTTTAATTTAATTTTTTTTGGGTCTGTAAAAATTTCAATAACAAGATTACTTTCTTTAATCTTGGTTAATGCTTTATCAATCCCAAGCTTTTCAATTTTATCAGTAGAATTTCGAAGCCCAGCGGTATCAGTAATAATTACCGGAAAACCAGCAATATTTAGATTAACTTCAATTGCATCTCTTGTTGTGCCAGCTATATCAGATACTATAGCCACATCCCTTTTTGCTAGATGGTTTATTAAACTAGATTTACCTACATTAGGTTCGCCTATAATTGCGATCTTAAAACCTTCTCTTAAAATCTCTCCTTGATTACTTTCATCAATGTGAGACTGCATGTCTGATATAAGAAAATTAATTTTACTATTAACATTTTTAGAAATATCACTAGGTAAATCCTCATCAGCAAAATCAAGCTCTGCTTCAATTAATGCTGTTATTTCGATTAATTTTTTTCTCCAGCTTAAGTAAAGTTTGCTTAATGAACCGCTCATGTGAAACAAGGCTTGCTCATGTTGTTTTTCTGTTTGTGAATTAATTAAATCACCTAATGCTTCTATCTCAGTTAAATCAACTTTATCGTTAATAAAGGCCCTTTTAGTAAATTCACCTTGATCTGCAGTTCTTAAGTATCTTATTTTTGAAAGAGCAGATAAAATTATTGATGTATTTATATGGCCTCCATGAATATGCAGCTCAACAACATCCTCGCCGGTAAAGCTTTTTGGACCTTCAAAAAAAACTGCTAATCCACTATCAAGTAGATTATTAGTATCAGGGTGCGTAAAGTTACATTTAGTAAGTTTATTTGGGATAAAGTTTTTTCTATTAGATAAAGTTACAAGAGCTTCTAATGCTCTTGGTCCTGAAAGCCTTATAACCGCTAGCCCTGCTGCCCCTGGAGAAGTAGATAAAGCATAAATAGTCATTGGAATTAAAATATTATTTTATTATTTTTAATTCTTTCATATAAGATTACTCATGTCGAATTCATATTTAAATGAGTAAAAATTACTTAGACAAAGAAACAAGCCCTTATTTGCTTCAGCACAAAGATAATCCTGTTCATTGGTTGCCGTGGTCTGAGAGGGCTTTTGAGAAAGCCAAAAATGAAAACAAGCCAATCCTTCTGTCTATAGGCTACTCAGCATGTCATTGGTGTCATGTTATGGCACATGAAAGTTTTGAGGATGAAGAAACTGCTAGAATTATGAATGATAAATTCATAAATATTAAGTTAGACCGAGAGGAAAGGCCTGATTTAGACAATATTTATCAAAATGCTCTTGCTTTACTTGGTCAGCAAGGAGGCTGGCCGTTAACAATGTTTTTGGCTGATGATAAAAAACCGTTTTGGGGTGGAACTTATTTTCCTAAAGATTCAAAGTATGGGAGGCCGGCGTTTAAGGAGGTTTTAAATTCAATTTATAATAGCTTCACTCAAGATCGTAATTCAATTATTAAAAACCAAGAACTTATTTTTGAAG
>ERZ802830.1604-NODE-1604-length-21371-cov-6.48283_pt1 | contig 21371 bp, 24 predicted proteins | sample MGYA00345654_ERZ802830 | MGnify/ENA primary metagenome ERZ802830 (study PRJEB30503, sample SAMEA104212375) | marine metagenome | biome: Westerlies Biome; feature: [SRF] surface water layer (ENVO:00010504) within the epipelagic zone...; material: water...
GCCAGCTTGGCCGCAATGGTCGTCGCCTGCGAGCAGTTTGTCGCCGAACACCCGCACCACAGCGGCCGAATCGGCTTTTTAATTACATCAGATGAAGAAGGACCGGCCAAAAACGGAACCATCAAGGTAATCGACACACTCACCGAGCGAGGTGAGCAAATCGATTGGTGCATTGTGGGTGAGCCCTCTAGCACGCGACAGCTTGGTGACCTCGTGAAAAATGGGCGAAGAGGATCCATTAACGGGACGCTTGTCATTCACGGCACTCAGGGACACATTGCCTATCCGCACCTAGCCGATAACCCGATACACCGGGCATTGCCAGCATTGCATGCACTGGCAACCGAGCAATGGGATAACGGCAATACGTTTTTCGATCCCACTGCCTTGCAAATCTCAACGGTTAGATCAGGTCGTGGCGTCACTAACGTGATCCCCGCGAGCATCGAGGTCATCTTTAACCTGCGATTCAGTACCGAAATCACCGTTGCCGACATTAAGAGTCGATGCGATGCGATTCTTCAACAACACGGACTGCGCTACGATCTGACGTGGTCACTGAGTGGAGAGCCTTTCTTGACCGAGCCGGGCGCACTGCTTGATGCGATTAAAGACAGTATTCAGGCGGTGACCGGGCTTGATCCTGAGGTCTCGACTGGCGGAGGCACATCTGACGGCCGGTTCATTGCACCCACAGGCGCGCAGGTAGTCGAATTGGGCCACATCAATAGCACCATCCACCAGTGCAATGAGCACGTCAGCATGGCAGATATCCCAACCCTCACTGCCCTCTATCTGGCAATACTCAAACGGCTTTTACCCGCTGAATGACGATCTAACGCTTCGGCGCCGCTCGCTCACTCAGCCACTGCGCCGGATGCATTAGCGCAAGTTGCATGCGCCGGTCCTGCCACCATGATCGCTCGACATCGGCCCACGTTTCCGTCAACGCCTGAAGTCCGGCACCCAAAGCGGTGAGGGCTGGCGCGGTCGGGGACAAGATCGTCATGCCGATACTCTCGGGTGGCGACATCACGGCCCTCGCGGCGGCGGCACTCATGGCAATGCGCTCAACAAAACCTCCGGCGTGATCCAAAGTCACTTCTAATGGCACTTCTAATGGCACTTCTAATGGCACTTGTGATGGCACTTTTACTTCTAATAACACCTGTAATTCCGCTTCGGGTGGCGCTGGATGATGTCTTGCGTCCCACGGCGGCAGCACCACTACCACCTCTTCAACCGGCCTGCGCTGTCGCAACAGATCAGACAACAAACCCGCTCCAATCGTGGTACCCGCATCGGCATCATGCCACTCCGGCTGTAAATCACCGGATTGGCCAATGACTGTTTGCTCATTGAGCGCCGCCCTGAGGTCCTCTACTGCCGCGAGCCGCCCACAAAACACCTGCCGACTGCGTCGATGAGGCGAAACGGCTCCCACCGCTAGGTCTTGGGCGAGGTGTTCAATCCCGATCCAAATGCAACTCGCTATCGTCAACGTTACCGCTCCTCTGCACCACTGCTCTTTTTTTAACGCTAGCCAGTGCTGTGCGCTACCGCTTCCCTCTACCGTGACACTCGCCCGGCTTTGGCTGTAGCGGCAGTTCTTCTCTCATTCACCCGCTTGGGCATGGCGAACAAACACGTCAAACCTAACGGACTTACCGGATAAACTGAATGACGCTTTTCGCTCACCCAATACTGCCGCCTTCACTGGTCGTTTGACCACAATACGATCAACGGCCTGCTGCCAAGCCCAGTTTATTAAAGACTCTCCCCCATCATTGGACGCGGATAAGTACTGCAACATCATCGCCTCCTTTTTAACCGCCGCTGCCTTTTTGCGTTCCGGAAACATAGGGTCGATATAAATCACGGTTGCGGCGCCCAGCGACTGCGCTTCGCTATTACCGGCACGAACCGTCATTCGCCCTGCCGCATCACGAACGGCCTCATGGCGACTCACTTGCGCGCATAAAATCGCATCCTGTAACAGCCAGGCCAGCGCAGGAGTCTGCTCACACAGAGTTACCCGACACCCCAGATCAGCGAGGACAAAGGCATCTCGCCCTAAACCACCCGTGGCATCGAACACGATAGGGTGTCGATCACTCTTGACACCCACCGCCCTGCCTAGCAGCTCATTTTGGCCACCATGACGTCTATGTAACATGGCCGCCGAATCGTAGCGTATCGCTACTTTTAGCCCCGCTGTTTCTAGCCATGCGTTTGTTTCCCCCACGAAGAGGTCAATCTCGTCTGACTTCAATGCCGGGTTAAAAGGCAAAGCCAATTGCACTGCGGCTTCTTTGGCACGCTGTGGTGATTCACCGAGCACCGGCCTCACAACAACCTGTCTAGCGGTGCGGTCTGAAAGCTGAGGGGGAGTAATTTGCATTCAATGAGGGGCCATGCTTGACTGAGCGCCCGTGTATCTTAATCGTTATATGACCTCACCGAGTATCGTTTTTAGCCATCGACCTCTCTGTCTGCTGGCGGCGATCCTTTTGTGGCTACCCAGCTGCGAGACATTGGATCGCTATGACATCACGATGAATGATGTCCCAGTTTACCAAGCGGCCTCTGTCGCGACAGTGACTGGCGTGGAGGACACGGCACTAGCGCAGTGTCTACAACAAACCCTCAACGATGACAAAGCGGCCAGTTTTGCTGCCTTAACATCACTTAATTGCAGTCATGGGGGCATTACGACGCTGGCGGGGCTAGCGCAATTTACGGGGCTTAAAACAGTGAAGCTCAGCGGCAATCGCATCCGCAATCTGTTGGTGCTGGAGAGGCTCGTCGAGCTCGAGGCACTTTGGTTAGATGACAATAAGGTAATCGATCCAATTCCCGTGTTGCGCATGGTCAAGATTCGTCAGCTTGATCTCTCCGGTAACGCGACCCTGCAGTGCCCTGCCTCGACTGAGATGCACCCGCAACTTGTCATCACCCTTCCGGAGCACTGTCGATCTCAATGACCTATTGGCTCTATAGAACACTCGCGCTGCTGCCACTGCCGATTAAATATGGGTTGTCGAGTTTGGCTGCATTATTACTGGGAACCGTTTTCCGTTACCGCGCACGCATCGTGGCTAACAATTTACATAACGCCTTTCCAGAACAAAATATCGAATGGCGCAAAGCGGTAGCCCAGCGTTTTTATCGACAATTTACTGATGTCACGATGGAGATCCTTCATTCATCACGGATGAGCCTTGATGATTTCGCAAAAAGAGTCACGGTAAGTGGGATAGACGAGTTAAACCGCCTCTCCGAGAATCGAACACGATCCGTCATCGTCTTAACCATTCATCAAGGTAATTGGGAGTGGATGATGCACGCTGCCAATGCCCATACCGGAATGGCAATCGACCCCGTCTACCGACGCCTTCACAGCGCGGGGGCAGATCGATTCGCTTACGAAGCCAGAAGTCAGTTTGGCGGGCAACCCATTCTCATGGAGAAGGTGGCCAGAAATGTTTTAAAGCACCGCAGGCGCTGCCGCGCACTGGTACTGGTAGCCGACCAATCACCGGGACAACGCGATAACGTCTACTGGACACAATGGCTTAATCAACCGACGGCTTTTTTTACTGGACCGGCGACCATCGCCCAACTGACTCAATTCCCCGTAATGTTTGCTCGCTGTCGACGTGAGTCGCGCGGGCATTATCACCTGCAACCCATGCCGATAACGGAGGCCCCTGGGCAGGCAACGCCCGAAGAGATCATCGAAGCTTATGCTTGCGTCGCGGAAGAATCGATTAGGGAGGAACCCGAGAGCTTTTTGTGGTCCAACCGCCGCTGGAAGCACCAGCCGCCCGACGACCTCGCCTGACGCCTATGCGCTGACAGCCGCCTTGGGCACAGTATTAACGCGATCGATTTCAACCCACTCAAAGCCGCTTTCTTGCGTCGCATGAATAATCGTACAGTGCTCTCGATCCGCCCAACCCGCTAACATTGCGTCAGCCAGCTCCGGGCGATTATTTTGTTGGCTCAAATGCGCAACAAACAATAATTTTAGGTTGGTGGTATCAGCACAATCAAGAAACTGCCTCGCTTGGGCATTCGCTAAGTGGCCAAAGTCGCCCCCGACTCGAGTTTTGATCGAGCGCGGATACGGGCCTCTCATCAACATATCAGGATCATGATTGAACTCTAAAACCAAAGCGTCACACTGCGCAAAAGCCTTGAGCACGTGAGGGGTGATGCTGCCCAGGTCAGTCAGAATCCCCAGTTTTAAATGATCATGCCGCAAGCAATACTGAACTGGTTCACGCGCATCATGTGGCACGGGTTCCGCCGCTATCTGCAAATCACCCAAGTCAAAACGGTCGCCAGGCCGGATGAGCACACGACGGGTGAGGCTCGAAAATTGGCGACTAGATGCGGTACCTGCGGTGAGGAAAACGGGGAGATCGTAGGCTCGAGCCAGTGCGCTAACACCACGGCTATGATCCCCATGCTCATGGGTTACCAAAATCGCGTCAATATCGTTCCCGGTGACCTGGTGCGAGGCCAGACGCAGCTCCATTTCTTTGCGAGGCAAACCGCAGTCTATCAGCACGAGCGTTTCACCCGTGTCAACCAACGTCGCGTTCCCTTTGCTACCGCTGCCGAGGGACGCAATCCGCATTAAGTGATATTTCCTCTCAGGATCGTGAGGAGTGCTTGCTGATCTCGGCGATCGATGGCCTCTCCCTCAGGTCCATGCAATGTGATCAGCACTGCGTCTTCATCAATACGATCAAGCCTAATTTGGTATCGATGCCCTGCCAAGGGGTGCTCCTCCTCCCCACCCCATAGCCAATCAAACCAGCCACTCTCATCTTCGTCTTCAGGCCCAATAAACGTGACAAAAAGAATTCCTTGACTGCGATCTCGGTCATCGATGGCAAAATCAGCGTCAGCTGTCCCTTTGATCACAGACGCCCAAGCTCTATCAAATGGGAGCTGAAGTCGAATCCGCGTGGCTTCCTCAGTATCTTCGAGCGTAATTCGTCCTGAATCGCTCATTGCTCGATCCGCCATCATCGAGATCGGTGCGGCGTCCGCGCTGTTAGCGAGGTACTGAGCCACATCCTGCAGCATCTGACGCTCTAGCTCTTGATCGTCTGATTGCTCCGGCCAGCTCACCTCTTCAACGCCTCTATCTTGCTGTAAAACGTGAAGCTCCGAGGTGTTGCGTTGCACGCCGGTGTCAACACGAAACCGAAATCTGACTGCCAGATCTCGCTCCTCCAACTTAAACCATTGACTGTCAATCAGACCGGCCTCAGCATCGACTGACGATACGCCGATCGAGCTGGTCGTTAGGAAAGCCCTGACCTGTGGCCATAATTTTCCCGGCGCAACGTTGACCAGTGCCCAGCGCTCATCAGACAGGCTCTGTATCCGAACGGAATCGGCTTGGTTATTTGCTGTCAGTGGCGTTGGTCGAGGGGTTTCAAATTGCGCGGCCAGTTGAGCGCTTTCCGTCACTGCCGGTACTGGATAATCCGGCTGTATCGATTCGGTGGATAACTCGAGCGGAACGTCAATCGGCGCTAGCTCTGGCGCAGTCTGGTAGCGACTCGCATTGTCTGGAAACAATCCATCCTCGCCTAACAACCAGCTGCACCCTGCCAAGGTGGCCGCGAGAACAATACACAACCCTGATCGAATCACGCGAAGTATGCCTCCAGTGCGCGCTGCAGTGCAGCGTGGTGCCCTGACGATAACGGTGTCAGCGGCAATCTGATGCCTGAACTAATCATACCTCGGAATGCCATCGCCCACTTGATCGGGATGGGATTTGATTCAGCAAACAACAAGTGATTCAAGTCGCCCAAGCGTGCGTCGATCGCAGTGGCGGCCTCCCAGTCCCCTGAACAGGCGGCGTCACACATTGCCGCCATATCGGGTGCGGCAATATTCGCTGTCACCGAAATGTTGCCCTGACCGCCGTGACGCATCAACTCCAGTGCCGTTGCGTCGTCACCTGAAAATACGGCAAATCCATCGGGCACTGCACTGATCAGCTCAGCACCCCTGGCAACGTCACCCGTGGCATCTTTCACGGCCACGATTGTGTCGTTCTGACTGAGCTTGATCACCGTGTCATTCAATAAATCACAGCCGGTCCGACCCGGCACGTTATACAAGATAATGGGTAAGTTGACGGCCCGCGCTACCGCTTGAAAATGCTGGAACATCCCATCCTGAGTCGGTTTATTGTAATAGGGCGTTACCGACAGCGAGTAATCAGCACCTGCCTCGGCAGCGGCTACGGTCAATTCGATCGCCTCGTGGGTAGAGTTACCACCGGTCCCCGCCACAACGGGAATTCTGCCACCCGATTGCTCCACCGCAAAGCGAATCAACTCACAGTGTTCGGGCACCGTTAACGTCGGACTCTCGCCAGTCGTCCCGACGACACAAATCGCCGCCGTACCCGACTCGATATGATATTCAATCAAAGTCGCCATCGCTGCCCAATCAATGGCACCATCAGGGTGCATGGGCGTTACCAACGCAACAATGCTTCCGGTTATCATCGATTCACTCCGGGGGATGCCTCGGCCAGCAAGGACAGAAAATATGGTGCCGCAATTATCCACTACGGACCGAGATTCACAACCACACAATGCCATTCGCTCTCACTATTTGGCAAATCGAGTGGGCAAACTGTGTTTGCTGGGCCTCTTGGCAGTGTATTCGACACTGAGCGCGGGGCAAGACACTGATTTAGAGATTCGTATCGAGCCACTCACCGCAATCGATCAACAGTTTATGTCGGACCAACGAGTCCGCGTTGAGCAGCTCGCCAATCGTCTAGGACGCAATCTCTCAGGCCAAGCGCTACGCGACATCGATACGCTGCAAAGACTACTCGACGATGGCCTCGTGCCGTCGACCGACACCTTGACACTCCAAGCGATGGGCGTGGTGTTTGGGGATCTGCTCGGCAGTCATCTCGATATGAGCTGGATTGTCTATCGCGATAACGCCGGTCGCTCACGAGCGTTGAGCCACCGAGATGCCGATGTCACTTTGTTCCCAATGACCATGATTTCTCGACGCTACCAGAACGGAAGCACCCGTCGACTCCAGTCACTCTATGACGAGACGGTTGCACAGACCCAACCTCACCTTCCCGGTGGCAGGTGGTTACCGTAGCGAGACGTGTTCGGATGACTCACAGCGCACAGTCCGTAAACCGATAATTGGCCGCAATGTCCCTCTTCGTTCATCGATCTCATGCCAACATCGCGTCTGGGATCACCGTTGCTAGGGCATCACGGTGATTGCAGTGCACTGTGCTGCTCATGGGCTTAAACTGCGTGGGACGCGATGGCATCACCAGATGAAGCAGCGTCCTGCCAAAGCTTTTTTCGCAAGGGTACGAGAGGCATTTTTAATCAATGCACTGTCATGATTTTTGATACCGTTAACCTTCCCCAGAATGGCTTCCAATTAGCGCTTCGCGCAATCGAAGACTGCCAGGAACCGTGCTACCAGAGCGATTTAGACCCCGTGATCAATGCAGTCACCTCTCGGCAACGGGAATATACCGCCGGCCGAGTCCTCGCAAGGGAGTTACTAGCTCGTATCGGCGTCGATGCCCAGACCATTGCATCGGGACCTAAGCGAGAACCTCTCTGGCCCACGGGTATCGTTGGATCCATCTCTCATAATGAGCTGTATTGTGCTGTGGTCGTCGCACAGAATTCAGTGGTCACTTCGGTGGGGATCGACATCGAGACGACAGGGCGTATCGATCGTCACTTATGGGCAAATTTATTTACCGAAGAGGAAACCGAACACTTGCTGCAGCTTGAGTCGGCGGCGCAATCGCGACAAGCCACCGTGTTGTTTTCAATCAAAGAAGCGTTTTACAAATATCAATTCCCAATCACGCGAGGCTGGGTGGGATTCAGAGACGTCAGCGTTCATCAAGAGGACGCATCGTTCTATCGATTGACGGCACAGATTAGCAACGCGAAAGTGGCAAGCACTGTTCTTGCCGTCGTCGAGCCTGTTGGCACTGATCAAGTTATCGCCTTAGTCGTTGATCAATCAGTGCTCAAAGCGACTGGAGATCACCTAGACCCCCGCACTGCAACTGCGCCCTGATTCCAATACCTTTCCGACACATCATGGTATTGGTACACATGACAGGCACTGCACGTAGAGATGCGCCGGATCGCGCAGACTCGACACGCTCTTTACCACGGGTGTAAAACTATTGGCTAGCGCCTGAAACCAAGCGCCCTTTGGCAAGACTGACTGTGTCAAAGAGCGACTCAGCTCTTCGATAAAAAGACTTTCAAAGGAAGGCGGCACGCTCGTTCGTCGAGTCCGCCATTGCTCAACACCGGCAAGCGAGGCGGCCGCGGCCACAGCCTGCTCCAGCCCCCCGAGATCATCCACCAGTCCATTTGTAGCGGCCTCTTGGCCCGTCCACACCAGGCCGTCAGCGACTTGCTCCACCGCTTCACGTGACATGCCTCGCCCATTAGCAACCAGTTGAACGAAGTCTTCATACGCGCCGATCGAAAGCGCCTGCACGATACTCGCCATCTCTGGACTTAAACCTCGCTCAAAACTGGCCGCGCCGGCCAACGCGGTTGTGCCTAAGCCATCAACCGTGACGCCGATATAATCGAGCACCCCTTCAATCGTCGGGAAAGCTGAAAACGCGCCAATGCTGCCGGTTATGGTGGAGGGCAGCGCCCAAATTTCATCCGCCTCGGCGGCGATCCAGTAGCCGCCCGATGCCGCGACTGATCCCATTGATACGACCAGGGGGATACCCCGCTCTCGCACTTCAAACAGCTTGCGTCGAATCTGGTCGGAAGCAAACACGCTACCACCTGGGGAGTTGACGCGGAGAACAATAGCGGCCAAATCCTCAGCCTCAAGCGCCGACTCAATGTAGTCAGTGATGGTATCGCTACCCGCCATGCCCTCTTCGCTCTCTCCGGGCACGAGTGTGCCCTCGACGGGGACAATGGCAATCAGCGGCAACCCTTGCTCACTCTCGCTGCGACGCATCGCTAAATCTTCGTGGTATTGCTCAAGGCTCACCATTGGCGCAAGCCCGTCCTCACCCTCGGCGCCCACCCATTTAATCAACGCCGCATCCATCTCGTCGTGGTCTGCCAGCACATCAATCCAACCGGCGGCCAGCAGGGTCTCAGCCAGATCATTTCCTGCCGCGCTTAATTGCTTCGGGAATGTCGCAATAAACGCATCCATCGAGCCTGGCGCCATGCCGCGGCCCGATTCCGCCAGCGCTGTATAAGCGGACCATAACCCCGTCAGCCATCGGGTAATCACCTCCCGTTCGCCATCTGACATGTCGTCACGCAAATACGGCTCAACAGCCGATTTATTGTCTCCCGCTCGAAACACATGCATGGTGACCCGCACTCGTTCTAAAAACGTGCGCAGATAAGCTCGGTAAACGGAGAAGCCCTCCAAAAATAGCCCACCCTCTGGATGCAGAAACACCTGGTCCGCCTGTGCGGCCAATAAGTAATTGGCCTGAGAATAAAAATCTGCCTTTGCGATAACGGGCTTGCCGGTACTTTTGAACTCTGCGATCGCCGCACTGATCTCTACTGTTTGACTGGTCGTCGGGCCTGCCACATTCTCTAGGTCGAGCACCACAGCACTGATACGGTCATCCTCTGCTGCCCGTCGAATCGCGCTGATGACGTCTTGGAGCACGGTCGGCTGCTGGTAGTCTTGGCTAAGGAACGCAGCCAGCGGGTCTAAGGCCGGCGCGTCTTCCACCAACGCGCCCGACGGTGCAATCAGCAGCGCCGCTTTGTCAGGAAGGGACTCCGGACCAGCATCGCCCCGACCCAGACTGAACGCCGCGATAAAAACACCGACGAAAATCAGTGGCACCAATACTGAAATGACCCGACTCACGCCACTTAACACGCGCCAGATGGCTTTAAAAAACCGCAGTATCAAAATAACGTCTCCCTATTCATCGGTTCGTAATATAGCGAAGCTTCGCCACGCGCTTAATAGTCATCATAGGGCTGCCAGACGAGTCTCTCGGCCGCGATACCGGATATACAGCATGCAACTGACGAACGACGTCACAACCAGTGTGAGCCCAGCAACAGAGAGTCCGTCCGCCTGATACGCAAAAACGGCCTCAACAGCGGAGATAAAGTAAAACAATAAAATCAGGTCAAACCAAATAAACAGCTTGAGAGAATCGCGTTTGGCTGCCCATAGAAAACAGAGCAACGGTAAGCACCTCAGTCCCGTCAGCGCCCAGGTCCCAGCGAATCGTTCTACGTCGGCCGCTTGCTGCACCAGCAACCCAAACCAACTCACCCACATGAGCCACCATAACGCCTGGCTCAGTTGACCTCTTTTTTGCTTCTGTTTCATTCAATCTCGCTCTTGCTATTGACCGCGCAGCGCCCATTCCGCGACGCGTTTACCCAGGGCACGACAAATCGCCGATTCTCTGTCGTCTAGCGCCCGATCTCCTCCCTCAGTAGACCAATGACTGGCCCCATAAGGGGTTCCACCAGCGGTTGTTTGGCGTAACTCTGGGACCGAGTAGGGGACGCCCACCAACACCATTCCATGGTGCATCAGTGGCAGCATCATGCTCAGCAGTGTGGATTCCTGACCGCCGTGCAAAGAACTGGTCGAGGTAAATAAGGCCGCTGGTTTGTCGATCAAACTCCCCTGCATCCAAAGCGCACTGGTGTCATCGAAAAACTGTTTCATTGGCGCCGCCATATTGCCAAATCGAGTCGGACTGCCCACGATCAGCCCCGCGCACCCTTTGAGGTCCTCTTGGGTTGCCACAATCGGTGTGTCGGCTGACTCTGAAGTCGGAGACGTCAGTGATGGCACTGTTCGCACCCGCGCCTGAATCCCCTGAACACACTCAACACCCCTCGCGATGTGCCGCGCCATTGCCGCGGTTGCCCCGCTGCGACTGTAATACACCACCAATATGTAAGGTTCTGTCAACACAACTACTATCCATTCTGGGTGACTCGACGAGTCGTCGGGCACCACGTTACAGTGGCGCGTCACATCTAAGGTCTCTGGGCAATGGTAACGCATCCGCGACTTCACAATCTGGCATCCCGAATACGCTACGTCATCAAGCGCTGCGTCGACGATCGCCTGAGCGCTAGCGCCGCCGCACTGACCTATATGAGCTTATTCGCCTTAGTGCCATTATTAACGGTGACGCTCTCTATTGCCTCGGCATTACCCGCCGCGGGGAATATCGAGGCCAAGGTAGACGATTTCCTGCTGCAGTTTCTCCTGCCAGAGAGCTCAACCCAAGTCGTGGAGTATCTGAGTACGTTCATCGCGCAAGCCAGATCACTGACTCTGTTTGGCGTCGCTATTCTCCTTATCACCGCTATCTTGATGCTGCGCAATGTCGAGCGAGCGCTCAATGACATTTGGCGCAACCAAACCAATCGTAAACCGCTGCATAGCTTCCTACTCTACTGGGCCGTGTTGAGTTTAGGACCAGCCGCCATCGGCTTGGGCTTGGGATTACGTGCTTTTCTCTTTGCCACCACCAATGAGTGGGGCGGACTGCAACAATATGGCATCGAGGCCATGCTGGTAAGTCTGCTGCCATTCATGATCAGCACTATAGGACTGACCGCGTTGTACGCCGCGGTGCCCAATTGCCAGGTCTCCCTCAGACACGCGTTTATCGGGGGCATTTTCGCGGCGATCACCTTCACTGTCGCCCGCATGGCGTTCACAGCAGTCATGGCACAGTCTAGCTACAGTCTCGTTTACGGTGCCTTTGCCACGGCCCCACTCTTTCTGCTTTGGATTTACATCACCTGGATTATTGTGCTCCTCGGTGCGGTCATCACCCATGGCATGTCGGCTTACCAGACCACGGAACAGTCTCAAACACCCACCTTAATGAAGGCCCTCGATATTCTGTACCTCTTCTGGCGAGCACAGCAGGAGGGCCGAGGCATCGCTGAGCTCGAAATCATTGGCGCCAATGATCTGTTGCCCGGTCGAATAGACGCCGACAGCTGGCGGCGCATTCGGGATTCACTGACCGCAGCGCAACTCCTCAAACGGCTCGACAGAGGGCATTATCTGCTGTGTAAAGATCTTCATACCGTGAGTCTTGCTGCCCTCGCCGACCTCCTTCGTGCAGAACCCGGATATCGTCTCACCGGACTTTCACTACCTTGGCAACAAAACGCTGCAACACTGCTCAGTGACAACAAGGATCACGAAAGCCAGTGTCTCAATGTATCCCTCGCTGACTTATTCGTGACGCCAAAGGTCTGAGTTGAGCATGGTACGGCGCCTCATAATCATTGCTCTCGGTGGCGTGTTAGCGCTCTCGGTCATGAGCTGTGAGGATCAACACGTTGCGCTACCAGCACAAGGCCACTGGCGCGTAGTGAACTATTGGGCTGTCTGGTGCGCCCCTTGTCGAGAAGAAATCCCCGAGCTCAACCGATTGCACCAACGAACAGACCTAATGGTTTATGCGGTCAATTATGATGGAAAGCAAGGTGCAAAATTGGCCTCGCAAGTAGCGACCATCAATATCGAATCTACGATTCTCGCGCAGGAGCCCGGCCCAGCATTGGGGGTAGAGCGGCCTCGTGTGTTGCCCACAACGCTGTTGGTAAACCCTGCCGGCGAGGTCACCGACACACTGGTTGGGCCCCAGACCGAGGAGACCGTTTTAGCTATCTGGCGGGCTCGCGCCGGCGATTAGCCCTCTTCCGATCGCCCAACGGCGCTGTACTTGAGACGGGAACGGAGGCTGGGAGTGAGACTGATTTCAGCGGTTTTTTAGTGCGCGCGTCCCATTGCTGACTGATAGAGGCTCAATCTGTTTTAGGTGCGAGACATCGACAGCATTGCCAACCAGAGCCGCATGGCGTGATCGGAACCAAAAAAAAGCCGGCTATTTACAGCCGGCAATAAAGGAGCCACTCAAAACGGGGAGGACTTTTCACTATCGTCCTCACTGTTCAGACGTTTCCCTTGCGATGCACCCGTCACCACCGCCATCTCAACAACACTTAATCAGACCCAATGTCTGCAAAAAAGTTCCCGAAACGGCAAATTATTTTCGTTAATCGGCAAACCAGCTCGCTGAACTGGTTTGCCCGTCACCAGATGTGACAAAAATTTCCAGTTCAGTCAAATCACCGAGTGCTCCCTCGGTCAGCACTAGATCGAGCAAATAATGCGCCAAGGCCTCTACCGTCACATTCACAATCGGTAACACCAGCGTTTCATCCATGGGAAATCGTAATGTCTTACCGGCAAACGTCGCGTGGTATTCCCCGTTTTCCTCGGCGATGGTTAACCAAGGAGACGCTCCCGGTAACAACATATATTCGTCATGCGCGTCGCACAGTTTTTGCAGACATCGTTTGTAGAGATTGTAATCAGCGGAAAAACCATTCTCTCCCATCTTCGCCACAATGCGTGCCGACACACCATAATTATGCCCGTGCAATCGCTCACGTTCCGTCGATGAAAAAATGGTGAAGTGTGCTGCCGAAAATTTGTGTGCTTGCTTATCAATATGGAGCGTGGCGAGCTGGGTCATGGGCTCCCCCTAAAGTCAGAAAGTCGCTATGGTGTGCGATGAGGTGGCAATCAGCAAGCCCTCATCGATCGGCTTGCGGCGCTACCCCGTACATTAACCAAGACAAAACAGTTCATGATTTAAGCTGGAGATAAGATGAGTCCTCTCGCCATTTTGACAGGCGCCAGTTCAGGGATCGGTGCCGCAGCCGCTGAGCAATTTATTGACCAAGGGTATTCGGTGGTCAATATTTCCCGTCGCGATTGCCCTGTTCCTGGCGTCGAGACCCTTCACACCGATTTGGCTGACGCGGCATCACTCACGGGCACTTGCGACACATTAGCAGCACGACTGCAGTCGCGAGAAAATGCCGCACCTGTCTGCTTGGTACACAACGCCTCGTTGATGCTCAAAGACCGGTGCGACACTACCGAGGACTCAGCACTGATGGAAGCCATCTCGGTTAACGTGCTGGGCATCAACACGCTCAATCGAAGCTTAATGTCAGCACTGCCGCAGGGCTCCAGCATTCTTTTCGTGGGATCGACGCTATCTGAGAAGGCTGTTGCAGGCGCATTCAGCTACATTGTCAGTAAACATGCACAGCTGGGGATGATGCGGGCAACCTGCCAAGATCTCATGGGACGGGGTATTCATACCGCGATGATCTGCCCCGGCTTTACCGACACCAGCATGCTCCGTCAGCATGTCGGCAATGACGAAACGGTACTCCACAGCCTTGGCGCAATGAATAGCTTTGGGAGACTGGTCTCACCCGTTGAGATCGCTGACATGATTCTTTGGGCGCACCTGCATCCGGTCGTCAACGGATCGGTCATGCACGGCAACCTTGGGCAAATAGAACATTAAAATGGAAGCGATATCCGGCGTAATCACAGAGCGGCGCGAACGCACTTTCTTAGTGCTAGCAGGTATCTTTTTATCGGCTATGACGTTGCTCAATGTGGTTGGCATCACCCGGTTTATCCAGTTGGGCCCACTAGCGCTCGCGGTCGGTGTGTTGCCCTACCCACTCACTTTTCTTTGTACCGACCTCATCAGCGAGCTCTATGGGCGAGGGCGAGCCAACTTCTTGGTCAGTGTGGGCCTAGGCATTAACCTTCTGATTTTAGGCGTCTTAACGCTGGGGGCCTTTGCGCCACCCGTGCCAGAAGCCGTCATGCCACCGTGGCAAGTGCTTCAGCTTTCAGAGCCTGTCGCCTTGCCAAATGGGACGGTAGTTGAGTCTGAGGTCGGTCTCTTTCAACTGATCTATGCCACCACATCGGGCGCTGTTTTTGCCTCGATGATGGCTTACGTCGCAGCGCAATATTGCGATGTACAGCTCTTCCATTTCTGGAAACGAGTGACCCGCGGCAAGCATCTCTGGCTGAGGAACAATTGCAGCACCCTGATGAGCCAATTGGTAGATTCGGTCATGGTGATCGCAGTGACTTTTGGCGCCGCCTTCATGGCTGGCAGCATGACGCTGAGCACGCTCATGACCCTCGTTGGCAGTAACTACGCCTTTAAAGCACTGTGCGCTTTGCTCGACACCATTCCTTTATATCTGGCCGTACATTGGCTCCGCCGCTATTTAGCGCTTGCCCCGGGAGAATATGCCGTCAATCATCCGACCGGTTGAGTAAGTCCGATTCACGAATCAGTGGAATGGTAACGGGCCGGCTCTGCGCTAAGCTCAGTCGGTCTAACTGCTCCATGAATTGCACCACCTTTAATGCATCGCGAGGGAGCCTCATCGTGCAGTACTGAAGCACCTCGTTGCTGAGCGTGATGCCCACGGCCTCCGCGCGAAGACGCAGCAGTGCGGCGATGTGCTCCTCAGAAAAGTGGGCCAGTTGAAAAATCGTCAAGCTCGTCAAACGAGATTTCAAATCGGGTAGCAGGCCGCTCAATTGCGCCGGTGCCTTATTCGCCGCAACCAATAGTTGCACTCCCGACTCCACACAGCGGTTAAAAAGCGTAAATAACGGCTCCTGCCAAGCCGCATCGGTTTCAATACAATCCAGATCATCAATTGCCACGACACTCGCCAGATGCGCGTCAGCCAGCACCTGCTCGGGTGGAAAGCACAGCAAGTCAGCTAACGGCAAGTAGCGGGCATTATGACCCGCCACATGACAGCAGGCCTGCAACACATGACTTTTACCAACATGTGAACCGCCCCATAGATAAGCGCTTTGTGACACCGGCTGGCCCATCGACAGCCACTGCTCCATTGGCTGTGTATCGAGGCGGCTGAGCCAGTTTTGCCAAGTTGCGAAATCCTCTCGCTGGATGGGCAACGGAATCTGTTGGCCACCTATCGTCATAACTTCACCCCGACGCCCCATACCTGCCGGTCATGAACCCTCCCACGACAGCAGCAAGCCGCCGTCTGCGTCTGGATTGGTGTTCACCCACTGCAACTCGGTTTGCGAAGCCATTAATCTGATCAGACTGTCGGCGTCGTCCACACCAAACAGCGATAGGCGCACGGTATCGCCTTTTACCGCAATCGGCCTTACCTGCTCTAGCGTTTGAATACCGGCAATTAATTGCATCACCGCCTGATAATCTGACAAATTCACCACATTCTCGATACTAATCACCAAGGGCTGGCTGGCCGCTTCGGTTCTCAATTTAACCGCGTATAACCGGCGCATTTCAGCCATCGTCATCGCCAGCCCCGGCTGAAGGAGGGCAGCACGGGTATCGGCTTGAATTGATACCGATTGTTCAGCTGACTCGTGCAAATAGATCCATTCAGCGATAGTACGATCTCCGCTAAGGCTAATTAAACGCCCCACTAAAAGATGGGTCATACCGTAACGAGCTGATGCCTCAACCACTGGACCGTAGTCACGCCGCCACAGTGTATCGGGCGATAACAGCGTGGCATCTGTAAGATCATAGAGCGGCCTGCGCAGGTTGAGGCCTAACGCGCTAAAAGCCGCCTCGAAGTCGACCCACAACGGCTGCTCAGTCTCAGTGTTACCAAATCGTCGCCCGTTAGCCTCGTCAATCACCAACCAAAGGAGCACCGGAGGCCTCTCGCCTGCCCATACCGTGCCGTTGGCCTCCCGAATCAACCCCTCTAGCAACACTCGGTCGATATGCGCCACAAAGCGAATGCGTCCCTCCACTCGCTCGAACTGATAGAGCGCCAACTGGGAACGCGCCGACGCCAGCGCTTTCTGGATCGCGACATCGGATAGCAACGCTGGATCACCAGAGTGCTGGAGGAGCACCTGCTTCAGGGCCTCTGTCGCTGCCCGATCGATGGTTGCCTCACTGCGGTCCTCCAGGTCAATCCGCGTAATGAGCACATCACTTTGTGATCGCACCTCCGCACTCAAGCCCATCACACCGAACAAGATCACCACCCAAGTCCATCGGCACAACGTCAGAATGTGACTCACACTGCTGCGATGCTTACTCAAGTCTCTGCGCTGGGCTTTTTTTCGCACTCTGGTCCACCAATGATTCCAGGGTAGATACGGCTGACGACCTCTCGACTACGAAGTGTCATCGATGTGGTCGGCGGGGCCAATCTCCCCCCCTTAAGGTCAACTATTATCAACCAAAGCGAGCAGGATTGCTTTCCAGTATGCGATCAGCGCATTACTATCGCTATTCACAGAATCGAGAAGCCCGAATGACTGAAGAAAAATCGTCTCCAACCTCACTCACTTACCGTGATGCCGGTGTAGATATTGATGCGGGCAATGCACTCGTCGAGCGGATTAAATCGGTCAGCCAGGCCACTCATCGTCCCGAAGTACTCAATGGCCTCGGTGGCTTTGGCGCTCTGTGTGCCATCCCTCCCGGCTATTCAGAGCCGATTTTGGTGTCGGGAACCGATGGCGTGGGGACTAAATTACGGCTCGCCATGGAGCTCGGGATTCATGACACCATTGGCATCGACTTAGTCGCAATGTGCAGTAACGATATCGCGGTAGTGGGCGCTGAACCCCTATTTTTTCTAGATTACTACGCCACCGGGAAATTAAATGTTGAGATCGCCGCGGCAGTGGTCGCAGGAATCGGTCGAGGCTGTCAGTTAGCCGGAGCCGCCTTGGTGGGTGGTGAAACGGCAGAGATGCCTGGCATGTACGAGGGTGAAGATTACGACCTCGCTGGATTTTGTGTGGGCATCGTCGAAAAGGCTGACATCATTGACGGGAGCAACGTGCAACCGGGCGATATATTGCTGGCACTCCCCTCCAGCGGGCCACACTCCAATGGTTACTCCTTGATTCGCAAGGTGCTCGAGCATACGGGCAGCCAACCCGACTCCACCTGTGGTGACGTTTCTCTGGGACAAGCGCTATTGGCGCCCACCACCATTTATAACCGCCCATTATTGGCGCTCCAGCAAGAGGTCCCGATCAGCGCCATGGCGCACATTACCGGTGGCGGGATTCTCGAAAATCTGCCCAGAGTCCTACCTCAGGGCATGGGTGCCTCAATTCAGCGTGATAGCTGGAATCTACCGGCGGTTTTTCAATGGCTTCAAAGGGGGGGCAACATTACTGATCAAGAGATGATGCGGACGTTTAACTGCGGTGTCGGAATGATCATTGTGCTCCCTGCCTCAGGGGCTGGGAAGGCGCTGTCTGTCTTGGCGGATCATGGGATCGCAGGGTGGGAGCTGGGCGCCATTGATGATAGCGATGCCGGGCTGAAGATCCATTGATGCTTTCCCCATGACACGACGTATTGTGGTGCTGCTGTCTGGCCGAGGATCCAATTTTCAGTCACTCCTCAACGCCAGTGTCACCGGCGAATTGTCGGGCAGCATTGATCTTGTGATCAGTAATCGACCGCAGGCTGGGGGGTTAGCGATTGCCAATAACGCCAATATCGATACTGCCCTAATAGACCACCAAGCCTACGCAACCCGGGATGCATTCGATGCTGACCTCGCAGGGGTCATTGACAGTGTGTCACCCGACTTGATCGTTTTGGCTGGGTTCATGCGCATTTTGACCCAAGGCTTCGTCAGTCAGTTCGCTGGCCGATTACTCAATATACATCCCTCGCTTCTGCCACTTTACCCAGGTCTGAATACGCATCAACGGGCATTAGATAACGGAGACACTCACGCCGGTGCCACCGTTCATTATGTGACCGGGGAACTCGACGGAGGTCCCTCTGTCATACAGGCTAAGGTACCGATTGAATCGGGGGATACGAAAGACCGACTGGCGGCCCGTATTCTCCGAGTTGAGCACCAGATTTATCCGCAAGCCGTCAACTGGCATCTGTCGGGACGATTGGCGCTTCAAAACGGTGTGCTCTACAAAGACTCAGTCCCGCTGCCAGCAACAGGTGAATTATGGCGTGCCCCCCAATGAGGCAGATACTCTCAAGCCTCGTGTGCCTCAGTGCACTGATACTGGGCCAAGCAACCTATGCAGGCACTGCGTTGCCGCTGTATGAGGCCCAATACCGCACCAAGGTCTCCGGTATTAGCATTACGCTGACACGCTCGCTCACAGAGGAACAAGGTCACTACCATTTGGAGCAATCTGGTAAAGCCTTTCTCGTTAAACTAAAGGAAGAGTCCCACTTCACGGTAGACGAAGATCAAATCATGGGAGATCATTTTAGCTATCAACTCAGCGGCGTCGCCAAGCGTCGGCGCGAGGTTCAATACGATCCTGAGGCGGGCATCATTCGCAGCCTGCGTAAAAAAACGTGGACAGAACACCCTTGGTCAGCTGATGTGCTCGATAGGCTCAGCCAACAAGAGCAAATGCGATTGCTGCTGATTCGAGCTGAGGCACCGCCAGAGCTAATGGCGTTGAAGGTCGTCGATGGCCCCAACATAAAGCTCAAGCGTTTCGAATTGGTGGAACAAGCCACTCTCGATACCCTCGCTGGCGCATTAAGAACCGTGCAGTACCGCCTACTGCATGATGAACCTGAGGAACGCAGCTCCGAAACGTGGCTGGCCATCGATCATAGCTTTCTCATGGTCCGCACCGAGCATGAGGAGCGTGGCTCGAAAACGGTGGTCGAGATCAGTCAAGCGGTGATTGATGGCAGGCCGCTCTCTGCCGACAAGGCGTCAAAAAACTAGGACGGCGTGGGCCTCAGGCGCGGGGTAGCGTCACGCCGCGCTGTCCTTGGTATTTCCCTCCCCGATCAGCGTAACTGGTTTCACAGGTTTCGTCCGACTCGAAAAACAGCATTTGCGCCACGCCCTCATTGGCATAAATCTTCGCCGGTAGCGTCGTGGTGTTTGAAAACTCCAACGTGACATGCCCTTCCCATTCAGGCTCGAGCGGTGTGACATTCACAATGATGCCGCAGCGCGCGTAGGTCGACTTGCCCAGACAAATCGTCAGGACGTTGCGCGGAATACGAAAGTACTCAACCGTGCAGGCCAGTGCAAACGAGTTGGGCGGGATAATGCATTCATCCCCCTCAACATGGACGAAGCTGTTCTCATCAAAGTGCTTCGGGTCAACGGTTGCCGAGTGAATATTCGTAAACACCTTGAACTCGCGTGAACAGCGCACATCATAACCATAGCTCGAGGTGCCATAGGAGATTAACCGGCGGTCGCCCTCAGTACGAATCTGGCCCGGCTCAAAAGGCTCGATCATCCCCTCTTGCTCCGCCATTCTTCGAATCCATCGATCTGCTTTGATACTCAAAGGTGCTTCTCCTTGGTGTGCCGTGATCGAGGCTTGAATGCCTCAATCACTCATGCTGATCACAGGTCCGCTCGCAGGCTTTTGCTGCGCTAGCGAGGCCATCAGCGCGATAGCTGCCTGCTGGTATATCTGTGCCTCCTGCCCTTCTGGTTCGGACACCACAATGGGGCATCCTTGATCAGATTGCTCTCTAATCGCCCGACTGAGGGGGATCTGCGCCAATAAGGGGACTGCATAATGTGCTGCCAAATTTTCTCCGCCCGCCTCACCAAAAAGGGGCTCGGAGTGCCCGCAGGCAGGGCAGGTATGGCTGGACATGTTTTCGATGAGTCCCAGTACCGGCACGTCGACCTTTTGAAACATTTCAATCCCCTTGCGGGCATCGAGCAAGGCAATATCTTGCGGCGTTGTGACAATGACAGCGCCCGACAACGTCGCACGTTGCGATAGCGTGAGCTGGATGTCACCGGTTCCGGGTGGCATATCGACCAGCAGCAGGTCAATGTCGCCCCATAGCGTTTTCTCAAGTAACTGGCTGAGGGCTGAACTGGCCATCGGCCCACGCCAAACCATGGGTGTCTCTGCTGTTGTCAGATAGCCCATGGACATGGTCTTCAAGCCATAGGCTTCAATCGGCAATAAAAACTCTCCATCCTGTTGGTCAGGCGTCCTATTTTCGGCGATCCCGAGCATATGCTGTTGGCTCGGACCGTAAATATCGGCATCGAGCAGGCCCACGGAGAGCCCTTGCTGGCTTAGCGCCACCGCTAAATTGGTTGTCACTGTTGATTTGCCGACACCGCCCTTACCTGAGGCGACGGCGACTACTTGCCGAGAAGACGACACCACCGGAATTCCTTGCATGACTTAATTGCGGGAGTATACCCCTTCAGCAAGGGTATCCGATCACTGCCTGAGAGCGAAAAGACCTAAAATCCGGTAGACTCCGCGCCACTGAATATGGGACCGCAATACGCATGAATGCCGGCGCAAGAAAAATACTGGTGACCTCGGCATTACCCTATGCCAACTCCCCCCTTCACCTTGGGCATATGCTCGAACAAACCCAAACCGATATCTGGGTGCGCTTTCAACAATCTCGGGGCCATCATTGTCGTTAC
>ERZ802830.1605-NODE-1605-length-21369-cov-14.2657_pt1 | contig 21369 bp, 12 predicted proteins | sample MGYA00345654_ERZ802830 | MGnify/ENA primary metagenome ERZ802830 (study PRJEB30503, sample SAMEA104212375) | marine metagenome | biome: Westerlies Biome; feature: [SRF] surface water layer (ENVO:00010504) within the epipelagic zone...; material: water...
CCGCTTGCGCTGTTTGTGATGGATTTTTCTATAAAGGTCAGGAAGTGGCAATTGTTGGAGGAGGAGACACTGCTGCTGAAGAGGCTACTTATTTAGCGAATATTTGCTCCAAGGTCACTATGTTGGTAAGAAAAAGTGAAATGAGAGCTTCTAAGGCAATGCAACACAGGGTAACAAACACCACTAATATAGATCTGCGATATAATCATGAGATTGAAGAGGTACTTGGGGATCAAGTAGTTGAAGGACTACGAATTTTAAATAATCAAACTGGAGAAAAAGAGGAAATTAAAATCACAGGACTTTTTATTGCTATTGGACACAAACCTAATACAGAGATTTTTAAAAGTCAATTGGATATGGATGATGATGGGTATTTGATCACAAATGGAAAGTCAACAAAAACTAATCTTCCAGGGGTTTTTGCCTCAGGAGATGTTCAGGATAAAGAGTACAGGCAAGCAGTAACTGCAGCTGGAACAGGATGCATGGCAGCACTTGACGCAGAACGATATTTACAATCGCTTTAATCTAGAAATTGTCTTCTAAATTTTTTGCCTCAAAATTAACTAAATCTTGATTCTCAAAACCGTAAACTATGTTGATTGGATTACAACAAATTTCACAATCTTCGACATATTCGGTACTGACTAAAGATGAATCCAAAAGCATTGAAATATCCTCCCAACAGTATGGACATTGAAAAAAATGTTCAAACATTAGTGTTGATTTAAGTTCTCAATTTCGTCCACCAAGCGTTCCCAATTTTCCATATTTCTTGAAAGTTCCTTTTTCTTTTCATGGTAGCCTTCAAAAAAATTTGCTACACTTATAGTTTGTTCATAGTTGATTTCCAATTCCAGATCAATTGCCTTTATTTTTTTTTCCAAACTAGAAATATTAGCCTCTAGCTTACTGAGTTTATTTTTTAGTGATTTTTCTTTTTTCTGAAGCTTATAATCAAATTTTTTTCTTTGATTATTAGCTTTATTTTTCTTTATGTTTTTTTCAAGCTCTTTAAGGGAATTAATTTTTTTATTCTCCAAATAGGTATTTATATCGTCTAAGTGAAGCTTAGTTCCTCCGTCTTTAAATTCCAATACTTGACTACATAATCCAGAAAGGAAATCCCGATCGTGAGAAACCAAAATCAAAGTTCCTTCAAAATTAATTAATGCGTCTTTTAATATACGCTTAGACTGAATATCCAAATGGTTTGTTGGCTCATCCATTATGAGAATATTAAACGGTTGAAGGAGTAATTTACAGAGAGCAAGTCTGTTGCGTTCACCTCCAGATAAAACACTGACTTTCTTATCTACATCGTCACCTTTAAACAAAAAAGCACCCAACAAGTCTCTTACCGTACTTCTATTCTCATTAGAAGCGGAATCTTGAACGGTAGTCAAAACAGTTTTTGAGGCTGCTAAAGTCTCAGATTGATTCTGAGCAAAATAGCCAATCTTAACATTGTGTCCAAGGCTCAATTCTCCATTTCCATCTATAATTCCAACTAATAACTTTGCAAGGGTCGACTTTCCTTGTCCATTTTGACCAACAAAAGCCATTTTAGTGCCTCTTTCAACATAAAGATTAATATTATTAAGAACTTTTTTATCTCCATAACTTTTAGCTAAGTCTTTTGTTTCTAATATCATTTTACCGGGTTGAATGGCGACTGGAAACTTTAGTTTCATCACTTGAGTTTCCTCAGTATCTATAACTACACGTTCAACTTTTTCCAATTTTTTAATAAGGGATTGAGCCATACTAGCTTTAGAAGCTTTGGCCCTAAAACGCTCAATTAGCTTTTCAGTTTGCTGAATTTGTTTCTCTTGATTTTTTTGAGCCGCTTGTTGTTGAATTCGCATTTCCTCTCTTAAAACCATGAAGGGAGTATAAGACTTCTTTAAATCAAAATATCTCTTGTTTACAATTTCAATAGTTCTATTAGTAACTTGGTCAAGAAACATAATATCATGAGATACCAGAACAATAGCTCCATTGTATTTCATTAAAAACTGTTCTAGCCACTCAATTGAATCAATATCCAAATGGTTGGTTGGCTCGTCTAATAGCAGTATATCATGAGATTTTAATAAAATTTTTGCCAATTCAATTCTCATTCGCCATCCTCCAGAAAAAGTTGAGGTTAGTTGGTGAAAATCATTAGTGGTGAAACCCAATCCCGATAATATTTTTTCAGATTGCGCCTTATATGTATATCCTCCTAAAATCTCAAATGATGTTCCTAGGTCACTAAGCTCCTGAATCAATTCTTGATAAACATTACTTTCATAATCTGTTCGAGTATTTAGTAATTCACTAATCTCGTCTTGACGGGATTGATTTTTCAAAAGTTTTGGAAAGGCTTGATAAGTTTCTTCGATCACAGTCCTAATATTTTCAACCTCAAGCTCCTGTGGTAAATATCCTAAAGAGCAATTTTTTTCAAGTGACAAACTTCCTGTTGAGGGGCTATTTTCTCCTGATAATATCTTCAAAAAAGTACTTTTACCTGCTCCATTTTTACCAATTAAACCGATGCGATCACCCATGCCAATCCTAAAAGAAAGGTTCTCAAATAAAACCTCCCCACCAAAAGAAACACCTAAGTTTTGTATGTCAAGCATTAAATTATATTATTGATTGCGAAAATAATTATTTTCAAAACGTTTTACATCTGCTGCTTCAGGCAATTTAGATTGATTTTCAATATATTCATATAACCACTGAGAAAGTAACGGGGCCATTAGAACGCCTCTTGTTCCCATCCCATTTAGAATAAATAGTTTATTGTTCAAAGGGTGAATTCCCAGCAGTGGTTTTCTATCAATTACTGTGGCTCTTATCTGAGCCTTATGTTCAATTATTTGGTAAGGTAAATTGAGAAATTTTTCCAACTTAGATCTCAACCACTCTTTCCCTTTTTTGGTAATACTTGTGGTTTTGTCCTCTCGGTTAAAGGTTGCTCCAACCCAAAACTTTTTCTCTCCTATTGGAGATAAGAAAATAGGTCCTTTAAAAATGACTTCATTTATGAGGTGATCACATTTAATAATCAACATTTCGCCTTTTGAACCTATTAGTGGCAGGTAATTAAAAAAAGGATTTACAATGTTCTGAAAGCCTTCGCAAAAAACTACTTTTTTGGCTTGAATACCTTTATAATTGATTCCCTGTGATTTAAATTTTAGCTTGGTGTGATCCACTTTACAGTCAATAAATTGATTAGGTATTATTTTTTTTACGTATTTATAAATCAGGGTTTTGTTATCCACCTTTGCACTATTTTTTACTTCCCCATAATTTAATGGAGCTTTAATACCATGATATTTTTCTCCTGAAATCAAAGTGTTGTTTAAATAATTTTTCAAAATGGGCTTTGAACAAGATACTTTCCACTCATTTTGTTCCCTATTATTATTTAAAATACGCAGAATTGGAATTGAATGAATTATTTTAGTTTGAATCAAGTCCTGCAGCTCATTATAATGAGGCAATGCATAATTTAAAAACTCATCTGATTTCCAAACAGAATTAAATCTTTTTAATACTGTAGGATTAATTATTCCCGCTGCGATGTGTGAAGCACTATCTTCTTTGGGAGCAAGAACAATGAATTTTTTTTTATGTTGTCTTAATTGTTCAGCATAATTAAGTCCCGCAATTCCAAAACCTACAATGAGTGAATCTATCACAACCTAAAATAAAAAAAGCGTTATCTAACGATAACGCTTGATAATAAAAAAAAAGAGAAACTAGTTGTTCCACAAATCTTGTTCAAAATCACGTATAATTGATTTTATTCTTTCAGCTTCTAAAAGTGTTTTTAGTGCATCGTCTCTTATATAGTCTTTGATTAACCTATCCTCGTAGATATTTTCTTCTTTATATATAATAGAATTAAACCTTCTTGAGTTTAACATATGATCATAAGTTACAGGCTGAGATGAATTCTTGGAATTAAAAACTTTATGTCTATTTAATGATTTCCTAACATCAGGGAACCAAACCCAAAATAATTCAACAGGAATTACATTTTTATCGCCGCTTTCATACTTTTCAATATCCTTTCCCTGAATAACTACTGGACATAAACCTAATAATCTATATTTTAATTCTCCTAACCTTTTATCAACATACCAGGTACCTTTAATTCTGTACTCTCTAACATATTTTGCAGTGACAGGCCATTCAAAAATAAAATCATCATTCCAAACTTTAGTAATATTAAATTCTGCTTTTGCTTGATCGGTAGTATCAATAAATTTTAACTGAATCTCGTCTCCAACTTGTTTTATTCTAAAATATGGATCTTTATAAACCTCTTTGATTTCTTTATTTTTAATAGCATCAGTTAAAATATGCCACAATGATCTTCTATCTTCGCCTAAATTTTCAATCTGAGTTGGGTAGTAAAACGGGAAGTTTATTCTTTCATCTAAGTCAATTATTTCCCAGACAGTTTTTGACCATAAAACGTCTCTGTCATCTACATAGCCATATTTTAATGGGTCCTGATTATTAGCTAAAATTTGTTGCTCATTTAATTGTCCAACATCTTGAGGAACTCTGGCATTAAGTAGGTTTGCCTGAGAGTTAGCTCTGATAAAGAGGATTAAAAAAATAAAAACAATAAATGACTTTAGCTTCATATCAAAGTTCTAAATAACAGTAATAATTATGGGTCTAACACTCTTGATTGCTAGTTTAGGATTTGAATTTGCTCTTACTTTTATATTCTCAATAGTTAGCTTCCCACCAGATCTAACCCTATTAATTAATCCTCTTGCATCATTATTAAATTTATTACCCGACACCTCAATAGCAGGGAGGCCAGGGGCTGATAATGTGTAGCCTAAAACCCTTAGAGGTAAATCAAAATCAAAATCTTCAAAAAGAGCAACAACTGTTTGCTTTCCAATAGCTCCTTTAGGCAAGGAAATAGAACCAGTCTTACCTGCTATTTGGCAGGTCGGATTAGGTAAACCTTTAACTCTAAACTTACTCTGACTAGAAACCACCTGTCCATCAGGAAGTGTACCAGAAGCTCTTATAATTACCTCTCTTCCTCCTCCAGCAGGTGTTAAAATGTATTTACTACCTCTAGTTCTTTTGAGTCCATTTGCAGAAGCCCTTACTTTATTATCAGGTATACCAGGTATAGATATTGTTAAAGGATTTTCTACTCCAATATAAACAACATTCATTTTATCTGCAGAAATTACAGCAGAGTTAGGTTTTGATATAACAGGGAATGACTGATCAACAGGAATTCTTGATTCAACTCCTTCATTTAAAAAAATTAAATCCCCCTTAATTACGTGATCACCTGGGTTTCCTGTTCTGATTTTTAACCTTATACCACCATCAATTAATTCATAATCGTTCTCAGTTAATTTTCGACCATCTAATTCAAGTTCAACACCGTTGGGCTTTTGAGCCCCTCCTTTTCTTCCAAGAATTACACTTCCATCAAAAGTTTCACCTTGATAGTAAGCGCCTTTTTCAGTTTTTAAAAGACTTATATAATTAGTTTCATTGACGTTTGAAGACATTTTTAGTTCTTTACCCATTAAAGTTGCAAAAACATCATGTTCAGTCTGACGAATATCGTTCTGCATCAATGAAAACTTTGCAAGGGAGGAAATTAAAGGCATTCCTTGGTAGTTACTAAAAAACCAATCCTCGTCCATACCATCACTATTAACAATATTACCATTTTCGTCTCCAGTATAGAAACGGTTTTCAACCATTTCTATGTATTCAGGATACTGACTTCCGAAAACCTGAATAACATGCATTTTATAGGTATTTATCAAATCTATAAATTCCTCTTTAGCATCACTTGAGCCTTCTTTGAAAAAAAGCATATCTAAGCTTTCACCCTTGTCCATTTGGGCATATTCCTTTAAATCTGGATCTTTTTCTCTTTGTTTCTCAGATATCTGGTTCATTATTTCAGATATTCTGTCGTAAAATTCGTCAGATTCTTTCTTAATTTCTTCTGCAGTTCTAAGGTGTCCTATCCACTTACCACCTTTTTCTTCAGCATTGACTTTTATATTTTCATAAATATTATCATTGCTTTCATCAACCCTTGTATTTGCATCAGAAATCTTTACGTACATTTGACCAAATCCATCCAATACCTCTTTACTTACGTTCAAGGCAAGCATAGTTATAAATACCAGATACATCAAACTGATGAGTTTCTGTCTTGGTGTTTCTTTAGCTCCAGCCATTTTCTATTTTAGTTTTTATTCATGGCATTAAGCATACCATCGTATACTTTGTTTAATGCAGCTAAATTAGAAGACAATACTTCCATCTGTTGTTTAAGTAACTCTGCATTTTCTCCTACTTGCCTGCTGTAACTATCATTATTACCTGCAGAACTTATTTGTTTTGAATATAGTTGATTAAGCTGATTCATTTTATCTGAAGCAAGCTCAAGTTGTTTGCTGTATCCTTCCGAAGATGAAATTGCTTCAGCTGCAGGGGAGAGTGCTTGAGCTGAGACTTCAAGATTTTTTATACTAGACGCAAGCTTATTCATTAAGTTAACATCCAGTTTTGCTTCTTGAAGCATTTGATCAATTTTTGCTGATAGTCCTTGTTCGCCTCCGCCTGTTCCAGTAGATGAACCTTGCCCTTTAACTTTTTTGGCAAAATCTTCGTGTTCTTCTTTAATTTCTCCTGTATTTAGCGCAGAAACAGTAAAGATTAGAGCTTCAGTTCCAAGTCCTAAACCAAGAACAAGACCCCCTGTAATAGGGCCTATTTCTAAGTGGAGTATTTTAAAAAGGGCTCCAATAATTACAACGGCTCCACCTAAACCGAAAAGCATATGCATCATTACTTTTCCTCTTAATCTCTTTTTTAAAGCTTTATCATCCATTTTTAAAGTATTTTATGTTTATCTAAAAATATTAAATTATTTTATTTTAACCTTAGAAGTGCCCAAATAATCCTGGACAGTCCGAAATCCAATATAGCTTCTTGATGTATCTGCATACTCATAATCCCTTGAGCTAACTCTTAAAAAATATGCAACATCTTTCCATGAACCTCCTCTAACCACTTTGCGGAATTCATTTTTCATTGACATATTTGGATTTAGGGATGCTACATATTCGTAGGCTCCTGATTCGTATGAAGAACTAGTCCACTCGGCAACATTTCCAGCCATATTGTAAAGGTTGAAATCGTTAGGTAAATAAGATTTTGCTTCAACAGTGTAAACAGCCTGATCAGCAGCATAGTCCCCTCTTAAAGGCTTGAAATTAGCAAGGAAACAAGCCCTATCATTCAAAAGATATGGGCCTCCCCATGGATAAGTTCCTGAGGGTATTCCTCCACGGGCTGCAAATTCCCATTCTGCCTCACTAGGTAATCTAAAATTATTTACTAACGGTTTACCCTTTGACTTTTGGTAACCATTTTTAAAATGTGTTCTCCAATTACAAAATGCAACTGCTTGATCCCATGAAATTCCAACTACAGGATAATCTTGAAATGCAGGATGAGAAAAGTACTCATTGTGCATTGGTTCATTGTAAGAGTATATAAAATCTTTTATCCAAACAGTAGTGTCAGGATAGATTTGAACTTGTTCTTGTTTTATATAAGGCTTTCTATCAATAAACTTTTTTCTTGTTCTCTTGGATTCAGCTGCGGCTTCTTCCGCATCAAACCATGTGTACTTATATACTAATTTCTCAACATCAATTTTCATCTCACCATTGTACCAAAGTTCTGGGGGTAAATATAACGAATCGAGTACTTCGGAATAGTCTTGATCTGGGTAGTCTTGGGTATCCCAATATAAGTCATTATCCCAGTTTAATGGTCTGCCAGCATACAGATCCTCGCTTAAATCGTAATAATTGGTACGCATATATTTCTGAAACTCGCTTAGCTTAGAAGTATCTGCATCCTTGAACGAAAATTCTCCAATACCATCTTTATTTTCCTCACCAAGTTCTAGTTCATCAGCTTTTCTTGCTAGCATAGCCATGGTGACCGAATCTTTAACCCAATAAACAAATTGTCTATATTCACCATTGGTGATTTCAGTTTCATCCATGTAAAATGAAGGAACTGTTACTGTTCTTGCAGCAGCGTTATTGAGCTGTGCAATATCCTCGTCAGACTTACCCATGATAAAAGCACCTCCTTCAACAAGAGTCATTCCATAAGGTTTTTCTGGAAACCACTTTTTTTGTTTAACCCCAATAAGCTCTCCTCTGTTTTTCTTACCCCCACAACTAAAAATTGTAAGCAAAACAAAAACAAAAAGAATCGATCTTTTTATAGTCATTGACGAGTATTTAAACTCATTTAATAAGTGTAAAACTAAATATTTTTTCACTATTATAAAGTTTCTCAACAAAAAAGACACTCTTAGCATGAATAATCCAACAAAAGTAAGCAAATAATTACCTAAATAACTTTTACCCCCTTTTTATTGCTTTCCACCACATATCCGGTATCTTATTATTGCAAGCATCCAAATAATCTTGGTGCGTGCAAGGTAATAACGCTGTTGTTTTATTTTTATTATTTAAATATGAATGATTTATTACTTCTAACCACCAGCGATTACTTTTTTCACTTTGAAAAAAAATCATTTCCATATCAGATAATGCCACAGTATACTTGGTAAAACCTTTACTTGTATGTAATGGATATTCTTCAAATCTACAACTATACCCCTCAATGAAATACCATATAATTTGAGACAACAATTGGTTGAAAACATTTGAGTTGGGTAGTTCAAAAACACCAAAAATATCCAGCCGGTCACTAATTCCAGCGTATCTTGCTAAGGCACATATTGTTCTAGCGTCTATTCCATTAGGATTACCTGAAGCAATATTTGTAGCCTGCCAGCTGAGTGATTTCATATCAAAACCAATAATATTAGCATCTCTAAGGTATGGTTCAGCGATAGTAACATCATTTAAAATATTTCCAAGTCTTAATGCATCGAAATAAAGCTTATCAATTAAATCTAATTCTTCTTGGGCTATTAAATAACTTTGGTATCCTAGGTTAGTAAAATTTAATAAAAAATTAGGCTGATCCATAATTATTCTACTCATGTAAGATCGACCAGAAATCAATTCTTCCTCCTGAGAAAAGTCAAATTGATTATCAACAGAGACAATGTTTACTAATTGTTTTGTTTTACTATAAGATTGATACATGGGAAAGATTAGGTCATGGCTACCACCAATTACTATTGGTATTACATTGAGTTGACGCAAACACAAGCAAATCTCACTCAAGGCAAAATAAGTGTCTTCAGCAGTAGCTCCATTTGGGAGGTCGCCTAAATCGCATATATTAAAATTCCAATTACCAGGAAAAAGTTTATAAAAAGACTTGCGAAAATCTAAAGTTTTATATTGTGAAGTAGGAAAAAATGTGTTTCTAATTTCAGAAACACCTATTATTGCAATTGAACACCCTTCTAATTCTGGAAATCCGTTTTGTTCTGAGAAGATTCTAATATTTTTCCCTATGACTTGATTAGGTTGAATCAAAAGTGATGAGATAGCCTCCTCTGATACGGGAACTAGTGACTCAAGGCTCATTTTTTCTTTTTAGAAGTTTTAGGCTTCAGATATTTCATAGCCACTTCCAAAGTTATTTTTGTGGGGTCTACATCTTTTCCTAATTCGATTTTTTTCTTACCCTTTATAATGTTAGACCTGCCCCATCTTGCCTTTTCAATTCTAATTTCTTCATCAGGCCATTCTTGAATTAATTTTTCCTTTTCCTTCTGAATTTTCTCTTTGATAAGGCTCTCTATATCTTCTTTGGAGAGATCATCAAAATTATATTTCTTGTTAACATTAATGAACATTCCACTCCATTTAATGAAGGGTCCAAATCTCCCTTTTCCTTTTGTGACTGGAAGATTTTCATAAGTATGAATCGGAGCTTCAGCCTTTTGTTTTTCTTTAATTAACAATATTGCCCTGTCTAGGTTAATTGACATCGGATCTTCGTCTGTAGGTAAAGAGACAAACATAGTATCAAATTTAACATAGGGTCCATACCTTCCATTATTTACAGTCAGTTCTTGGCCCTCATAGGTTCCCAAATTCCTAGGTAACTTGAATAACTCAAGAGCATCATCTAATTCAAGTGTCTCCAATTGTTGACCAGGAGATAGACTCACAAAAATAGGCTTTTCATCGTCCTCAGCTTCTCCAATTTGAGCGATTGGTCCAAATCGACCCAATCTTACTTTTACTACTCTTCCTGATTTTGGGTCGTTTCCTAAAATTCTTTCGCCAGACTCTCTGGTTGCATTTTCATTTACATGACTAACTGTTTTGTGAAAATTATCATAAAAACCTTTGATCATTTTTGTCCAATCCTCTGATCCCTGGGCAATAAGATCAAAACTCTGCTCAACTTTTGCGGTAAAACTATAATCAAGAATGTTTTCAAAATTAGAAACTAAAAAATCATTTACAATTGACCCTATATCAGTTGGAATTAACTTCCCTTTGTTTGCTCCAACCCTCTCATTGAGAATCTGGGATTTAATTTCATTATTTGATAATTCCAATTGGACATATTTTCTTGATTCACCTTCAGAAATTCCTTTTTCAATATATTTTCGGTTTTGAATTGTGGAAATGGTAGGAGCGTATGTTGAAGGACGACCGATGCCCAATTCTTCTAATTTTTTTACTAAAGAAGCCTCCGTAAAACGATATGGAGGACGGCTAAATCTCTGATTTGCTGACATAGATCTTAGACTTAACTCCTCACCTTTTTCTACTTTTGGGAGTAGATCATTTTGTTCGTCACTTTGATTATCAACACCTTCGAGATATACTTTAAGGAATCCATCAAAAGTAATAACCTCACCTTTAGCTACAAATTGATCTGAGTGAGTAGTGGCAGAAATTTTAAGTTGAGTACGCTCTAACTTGGCATCGCTCATCTGAGAAGCAATCGATCTTTTCCAAATTAATTCATATAAACGAGACTGGTCATAATCAATGTTCTCTGCTTTGATACGACTAAAATCAGTTGGCCTTATTGCTTCATGCGCCTCTTGGGCTCCTTTATTTTTATTCTTGTATTGACGTTGCTTTACATATTTTTCACCATAAAGGTTTTCAATTTGCCTTAAAGCACCAATTGTAGCATCTTTGGATAGGTTTACACTGTCGGTCCTCATATAGGTAATCAATCCAGCCTCATAAAGTCTTTGGGCAAGATTCATGGTTCTGCTTACAGAAAAATATAATTTTCTTGATGCTTCTTGTTGAAGAGTTGACGTAGTAAATGGAGCAGTAGGGCTTTTTGAAGCAGGATTTTTTTCTATAGAATCTATTAGGAAATCTGCAGATATATTTTTTTCTAAGAATTTTTGGGTTAGTTCCTCTGAGTCGAAATTTTTAGGTAAAAATGAATTTATTGGTTTATTAGATTTGTTAAGGAATAAGGCTTGGGTTTTGAACGACTGTTTAGGTATAAAAGTATTTATTTCCCTTTCTCTCTCAACAATTAGCCTAACAGATACTGACTGTACCCTTCCTGCGGATAAACCCCCTTTAACTTTTCTCCATAATACTGGAGATAATTCATAACCCACCAAACGATCCAATACTCTTCTCGCTTGTTGTGCATTCACTAGGTCATAATTAATGTTTCTAGGATTTTCTATAGCATCTAATATGGCTGTCTTAGTAATTTCATTAAAGACTATCCTTCTAGTATTATCTGGTTTTAATCCTAGAGTATTTGACAGGTGCCAAGCGATAGCTTCTCCCTCACGATCTTCATCGCTAGCTAACCAAACAGTATTCATTTTTTTTGCTAGTGATTTTAGTTCACTGACAACTTTCTTTTTATCTGATGAAACAATATATTTTGGAGAAAAATCTCCTTCTACGTTTACTCCTAACTCGTTAGAAGGAAGGTCTGCAATGTGACCAAAACTTGACGCGACTTTAAAATCTTGACCCAGAAACTTTTCTATGGTTTTGGCTTTTGCCGGGGACTCTACAATTACTAAATTACTTGCCATAGATTAATTTTTAAGGGACAAAATTATATAGATTTTTTTTAACACCAATTATAAAATTGGAATGTAAATCTAAAAAAATTGAAAAGATGTGAGGTTTTAATTTTAAATATTTGGTAAAAAATTAAGATTTAAGTAGGGCTTGTGTAATTGATTATTTTGTTAGATTTTTGAATAAACTTTAAAATAAATGCAAAAAAAAATCTGCATTAACTTCATGAAAATAAAACAAATATATACTAAATGTCTCTCACAAAGTACTTATTATATTGAGAGCAAAGGAGAGGTTGCAATTATCGATCCTCTCAGAGAGATTGACCCATATTTAAAACTTGCTGAAGAAAATAATGCCAAAATTAAATATATATTCGAGACTCATATTCACGCTGATTTTGTCAGTGGTCACCTAACTCTCTCAAAAGCTACAGGTGCTCCAATAATATTTGGCCCAAAAACTATAACCTCCTACCCTATTTCAGTTGGAAAAGATTTTCAAGAATTCAAACTTGGAGCATTAACCTTTGTAGTACTTTACACTCCAGGGCATACTCTTGAGAGCACATCCTATCTACTAAAAGATGATTTAGGAAATGAAATTGCAGTTTTTACAGGTGACACCCTTTTTATGGGCGATGCTGGGAGACCGGACCTTGCTCACAAGAGAAGTGGAATGACAATAAATGATATGGCAGGAATGCTCTATGATAGTATCAGAAAAAAAATAATGCCACTAAGTGACGATGTGATTATTTATCCTGCTCATGGAGCAGGCAGTGCCTGTGGGAAAAATATAAGTGCCGAAACATTTGACACTCTAGGAAGTCAAAAATCAAAAAATTATGCTTTAAATAAATCATTAAACAAAGAAGAATTCATTAATGAATTGACCGAAGGGCTTGAAAATCCACCTGCATACTTTCCGATGAATGTTAAAATGAATCAGGAGGGGTATGATCATATTGATAATGTTTTGAGAAAAAATTTAAACCCTCTTGATTCCGATAAATTTGAAAAATTAGCTAATCAATCTGGAGTATTAATTTTGGATGTGAGAAATCAAATTCAATTTGCAGAGGAGCATATCCCTGGATCGATATTTATAGGGATTGACGGAGGTTTTGCACCCTGGGTCGGTGCAATAGTTGGAGATGTAAAACGACCAATTCTATTGATTACTCCAAAAGGCAAAGAGGAAGAAACAATTACCCGTTTGGCAAGAGTAGGTTTTGACAATACATTAGGATTTCTAGAGGGAGGACTTAGTTCTTGGAAAGCTGAGGGTAGGCATACCGATTCTATTACTACAATTGAAGCCTCAAATTTTGGAAAAAAAATAGGTGATGATACCAGAATAATTGATGTTAGAAAAAACTTAGAATTTAAAAATGGTCACCTTAAAAATGCTTTAAATATCCCATTAGATCAGCTTAGTGATAACTTCGATAAAATTCCATTAGAGGGTGATTTTTTTGTTCATTGTGCAGGAGGGTATAGAAGCATGATAGCCAGCTCCATACTTAAAAGTAGAGGCGTTAATTCAATGACTGACATAATAGGTGGATTTTCAGCAATAAAATCTTCAGGTATTCCAATTGAAGTCTAACCCATAAATTTTAAATAATAAATCATGAATTTAAATCAAAAACTAAAAAGAATATATTTAATTATTCTATGCTTACCCCTTTTAGGATCTAATAAAGAAAGTAAAAATCCACCTAGATACAATGTATTGTTCATTGTGTCTGATGACCTTAATTGCGATCTTGGTGCTTATGGAAATCAAATGGTTGTTACGCCCAACATAGATAAGTTAGCCGACAGAGGCGTCTTATTTGGAAATGCTCACAATCAATATCCTTGGTGTGCTCCTTCAAGAGCCTCATTTATGACAGGATTATATCCCGATCAAACAAATATTAAAAAGTTAAGAGTTTATTTGAGACAGACCCTGCCTAAAGTGGTTACAATTGGACAAAGATTTAAGCAAGAAAATTATCATTCTGTTCGTATCGGAAAAATTTTTCACTATCACAACCCAAGAGATATAGGAACTGCTGGGCATGATGATAATTATACTTGGGATCAAACTGTAAACCCATACGGCCGAGATAAAATAGAGGAATATAAAATAAATTCCCTAGTCCCCAGATCCTATGGTGGAACACTAAGCTGGCTTGCAGCAGATGGGACTGATGAGGAGCAAACTGATGGAATAGGTGCAACTGAGACGATCAAGTTTCTGGATAAATTTGCCAAAAGTGGCGAAAACTTCTTCCTTGCATTTGGATTATACCGTCCTCATACGCCCTATGTTGCACCAAAAAAATATTTTGATCTATATGAAACTAATGAAATGGAAATCCCAAAGAGCTCTGATAAAGAACTCGAGACAATTCCAATTCCTGCAGCAATAAGTATTAGAGAAAAAAAGAATCAGAATAACCTAGAGGAAAGCCTAGCTAAAACAATTAAAGAGGCTTATTACGCTACTACAAGTTTCGTTGATGCTCAAATAGGTCGTGTTTTGGATAAATTAAAGGAAACTGGATTAGATAAAAATACAATTGTGGTTTTCACCTCTGACCATGGTTACCACCTCGGCGAGCATGGACACTGGCAAAAACGTACGCTATTTGATAATGCTACTAGAGTTCCATTAATTGTAGCAGGTCCTGGAATAAATAAAAATGAAAAAATAATGGGGGCTCCAGTAGAACTTGTTGATATCTACCCCACTTTAATGGATTTATTAGATATGGATACTCCAGAATTTGTATCTGGTAAAAGCTTTGCTCCTCTTTTAAAAGATTCTAACGCAAGAGTAAGAGAAAGTGCCCTTACAGAACTAGGTGTAAATACAGGGTATGGTGCAAAAGTTTCTGGATACTCAATTAAAACTGATCGTTATAGATTTACACAGTGGGGGTATAATGGTGTTTTAGGTTTTGAATTATATGATCATAAATTTGATAAAGAAGAGTTAAAAAATCTTACTGAGGTTGAATCATATAAGTTCATCAAAGATTCCCTAACCAAAGTATTATCTAAAAGAATTGTTGAGGCCAAGAAACAACCAAAAGGACTTGATTTTGTAACGGATAATCCACAAGAATGGGGAGAACCTAGGCAAGTACATTCTCAACCTAAATAATTTTATGCTTTCTAGGTTCGGTGAAAAATTTACAGATTTATACAAAAGATTTATGCCTGACTCTTTTGTATTTGCATTTTTACTAACATTATTTACCGCTATTGCCTCCATTCTTTTTATGGAAGCAACCCCTCTCAAGGTTATAACTTCATGGTACCAAGGTTTCTGGGGACTTCTGGAGTTTGGAATGCAATTGATCTTAATCTTAGTAACTGGTTACAGCATCGCATTGGCTCCACAAATTGATCTAGGAATAAATAAGCTTAGTGGTTTTGTAAAAACCCCAGCTCAGGTGTATTTAATCGTGATGGTTTTGGGAGTACTGCTCTCCACCATCTCTTGGGGGTTAATTGTTGTCGTTGCAGTATTAGCTAGACAGCTGGCACTCAAAGTAAAAGGAATTAATTATCCTTTTTTAATTGCTTGTGTTTATTTTGCCAATAATGTATGGGTAACTGGCTTGGCAAGTTCCATCCCTCTAGTGCTGAATACTGAAAGTAATTTTATCATTGAGGCAGGTATACTCGATCAAGTAATACCTACAAGCTATACTTTAGGCTCAACACTCAACTTTTCTATATTAGCTTTATACGTTATTTTTGCTCCAATACTAGTACTATTACTAATCCCAAAAAGAAGTGAAGGTAATGAGTTAAATGATCTCATTATAGATAAAACCTCTATTCCCTCCAAAAGCATTATACAAGAAGCCAGTCTATCAATTAGTACAGAAAAGTCTTTCTCAGATCGACTCAACCATAGCAAGGTGTTACAATTTTTAATCTATTTAATGGGGCTGATTTTTATTATCCACTATTTTACAACCAATGGGTTCGATATCAATTTAAATATTGTAATTTTTATTTTTATAATACTAGGATTGATTCTTCATCAAAACCCCAAACAATACGCAATAGCTATGAAAAGAGCAAGTAGCAATGTATCTGGAATTATTTTTCAATTCCCTTTTTATGCTGGAATAATGGGCATCATGATACATACAGGTTTAGGTAGTAATTTTGCAAAATGGATAGCTAATTATGCTTCCATTGAATTCTTTCCCTACATTAGTTTTCTTATTGGTGGCGTAATTAATTTTGCTATTCCCTCTGGAGGTGGAGAGTTCGCAGTAATAGGACCAAGTTTGTTAGAGGCTGCGAAAGAAATTGCTACTGGACTACCATTGGACCAAGTCACTGAACTAATTTCCAAAACTTCTCTTGCCATAGCCTACGGGGAAAGTCTAACCAATCTATTACAACCATTTTACCTTTTGATAGTATTGCCAGTAATGGGGGCGGGAACTAATATTGAAGCCAGAGATGTAATGGGTTATTTAGTCATCCCCTTTATTTTTTTCTTCATCGCTGAATCATTCTTAATTCTTTTCTTAAATTGAATTATCTATTTAATAAATATCGACTATTTAAATAATGTTAAAAAAGCTAAAAAAAATATTTTATTTTTTTCTTTTAAGTTTTTTTTCATTTGCTCAAACGACTTATTATGTTGCCAAATCTGGTTCTAACTCAAACTCAGGGACCTCAACATCAAGCCCTTTTTTGACAATTACTCATGCAGTTTCTCAAATTAATCCCGGAGATCAAATATTTATCAGAAGAGGTACTTATCATGAAGAAATTATTATTAATAACATCGACTCATCTAATGGAAATGAGACGCTCATAACAAATTACAATAATGAAAAGGTAATAATTGACGGTACAATAAATGTAACAGGTCAATGGATTGATGATACCATAGGTGGAGTGGGTGTAAAAAAAGTAGAGAGTTTTACTGAGTCGATCACTCAGCTTTTTGTAGGAAATGACCAAATGGTTATGGCAAGGTGGCCTAATGCTCAATTTAGTGACTTATCAATTTATGATCATGACAACTGGGCTCAAGGTGAGGAGAGTGGAAGTATTGATGGGTCTTTTCTAATTGATGAGACTTATGAAAACCCTGGATCTCTTAGTTTAGCAAACTCAATTGGAATACTAAATGTAGGATCATTCAGAACATTTAACCGCAATATTGCAACTCATACTCAGCAGGGAGGTGACGATGTTATAACATATACAAATCCAATTGGGGATAATGGATTAGGTGCCGGATTGTCAAATAATGGAGAATTAAAAGATAAACATCACTATTTCTTTTTTGAGGGGAAAAAAGAATTCTTAGATAACCAAAATGAATGGTTTTTAGACCACGCAAATGATGTTTTATATCTAAAACCACCAAATGGCATTGACTTAAATAATACTCCCATAAGAGGAAAAATAAGAGATTATTCAATATCTATTTCGGGTAGTGAACACCTGAAAATAAATGGATTAATATTTTTTGCAACTACAATTCATACAAGTGGTAGTAAGAATATCGAAATATCAGATTGTAATTTTTATTTCCCATCACACTCAAGAAGAATGCTTGGCGATTTATCTGGTGCTAATGTCACTACTTTTGGAACAGGTTCTGGAAATACTGCAAGAGTAGACTCCTCAATAGTTAGTGGTTGTTTATTCATTAATACTGAAGGTGAAGCTCTTGTGATTAAGGGTAATAATAACACCATTAAAAATTCATATTTCCGAAATATAGATTGGTCAGCGACCGAGCTTAATGGCTTGATGGTTTCAGTATTTGTGGATGGGACTTCAAATACATTTACCGGAAATGAGATATATCATACCGGAGCCTCAGCAACGGTCTGGCCAGGAGAACAGTCAATTTTTTCGTATAATATAGTATCAAGCACAGGCCACGCTCAGTCTGATGGTTCTGTTTTTCAGGGAACAAAAAACTATGTTTTTGGTTCAAAGGTCCATCATAACTTTGTATACGATACGGAAAAATATGCATTTCGGTATGATGCTCCAGGAGGAGATGCTGCTCAAGCTGGAAGCTTTGGGGTTATACACCACAATATTGCAGATAATACACTGGGTCTGATGATAAAAGGAAATAATCAGATCATTGCTCATAACACGGTAATAAATACAATTAACAATAGAAATGACATAATTATTCTAGCAGAGGACTGCTCCAATACTAATACATGGATGTATAATAATCTTGCAGAGAGAATTGGCTCACACAGAAGTGATGTTTTATTCTCAGCTCCATCTAATGGACCAATTCCAATTGGTACAGAAGGTTATATTAAAAACGGCAATAATTGGGAGGTTTGTGATTCTAATGATGGTGCTCTATATTCTGGTACTGGAACTGGAAGCTCTACTGCAAACATGGATACAATCAATCAATCCAGACCAGGGATTTCTTATAATGCAAATGTTGAAAGCCTTATTAATTACAATCCAGGTAATGGTAAAACCATTTCAGATTATCAGCCAACTAGTAACCAAATTATAGATCAGGGGGTTGCTTTAACCAATACCGTTTCCATATCATTAAGTCAAACCAATCAATTAAACTTAATAGTACCTCACACTCCAGTTGGTGCAGGAACTGATATTGGTGCTATAGATGGCAACTCACTTTGGACTCCTGGAGTTCAGGGATGGACACCCCAGCAAAATATAAACCTAGAAGATCTTTTCTACGATCCAGGTATAGTAAGTTCAAATTTATTATTGCATTTAGATTTTGCCAACTCTACTTCTTATTCCGGATCTGGAAATGATGTTTACGATTTGTCGGATAACTATAACCACGGTTTATTAAATGGCAATCCAAATATGTTGAATAACCATGGAGGAGAGATTGATCTTGACGGATCAAATGATTACATTCAATTAAATGATCCTTTTTCACATCAAGACCATACAATTGAAATCTGGCTTAAAATGAAGGAGACATCAGATGGTTGGATATGGGATGCAAGGGATGCAAATGATGATGGATATATTTTGTTTAATCGAGGGGGAGTTAATCAAAGTTTTAACTATTTCATAAATTCCAATGATCTAGACTCCTACAGCCAACAACATACCAATGAGTGGGTACAGGTAATAGCTACTCATAATAGTTCTAAATCAAAAATATTTGTAAATGGTCAAAAGGTTGCTGACAAGAATGTAAATAAAAATATTAATACTACAAGGAATGTAAGAATTGGTACCCGAAGTTGGGGAAATCCTGCTTATCATCTAAAAGCTGAGGTCGGGATTGTAAGATATTACAATAAAGCATTTTATAGTGATGACGTTCTTCAAAACTATAATGCTAACGCTGCTAGATTTGGACTAACATCTAACCCAGCTTCCCCAACATCAATTGATATTACCCAACCAATCCCAACAAGAGGACTTAAATTATATTTAGATTCAGCTAATTCTAATTCATATCCTGGAAATGGAAATACATGGTCTGATTTAAGTGGTAACAATTACGACTTTACTATTGGTGGTAACCCGCCTTTTATCGCTAACACTAAACAGGGGGTAATTGATTTCCAAGCTCCTGGTGATTTTGCTACAAATAATTCAGATCCAATATTAAATGTTAACTCCTATACAAAATTTACTGCTTTTTATCCAAAATCTCCTCAAGGCACAAATAATATTATTTCTGGTGGTACTGATTCCAAACATGTTTTTTGGATGAATGCTTCAAATAATACATTATACTCAGGTCATCAACCCCCCTATGATTCAGTTGAAGATCAACCTAATGGTGGAGGTTCGATATTGAATAATTGGAATCTAGGGGCAATAACTTTTGATACAGACACTGGATTCGAATTATATCATGACGGAAATCTTGTAGATACAAATACATCGGCAAAAGCTGCAATTCAACAGTCATCTCCATTAGTAAACATTGCAAGATTTAATAATGGTAATTATTTTAACGGATACATTCCCGTAGTTATAATTTACGATCGAAAACTTTCTCAAAATGAAATTAACAGTTTAAGTAATCATTTTGCCCCCAGATACAGCCTTTCTTTGACAAATACATCGTCTCTGACAATTGATGAGGGTGTTGCACTGGGGACAGTTATGGCCAATCTCAGTGCAACTGATTCTGACTCTACAGAATTCACATACAGCCTTGTAAGTGGAAATGGAACTAATGATCAGCATAATTCCTCATTTACTATCTCAGGCACTCAGGTTGTGACTAATAATATTATTTCGTTTGACAACACGCCAGTAATGAATATTAATCTAAAAGTTGAGGATGAATCAAATAATAGTTTTACAAGTTCATTTGTTGTCTATGTAAATGATTTAAACAGAACTCCAACTGATATTGGAGTTTCGTCTTTAACTTTTCCTGAGAGTGTTTCTGCTAGTTCAACTATTGCTACTTTGTCTGCTGTTGACTCTGATACAAGTGACACTCATGTTTTTTCTTTAATCAATGGAAATGGATCCAATGACGCTGACAATTCAAGCTTTACAGTTAGTGGAACTAGTTTAATTATAAATTCCACTGCTGATTATGAGACTAAGGCTGCCTATAATATATATTTAAATGTATTTGACGGAGCAAACAATTATGCCAAGGCCTTTACTGTTAGTGTTACAAATATTAATGAATCACCGAGTAATCTTGGATTTTTGAGCAGTGACCTCGCCATTCCAACCAATGGGCTAATTTTGCATTTGGACACTTCAAATTCAGACTCATACCCTGGGAACGGAAACACTTGGTTTGATCTAAGTGGACAAAATGCTCATGCTGAGGCTACTACCCTTCCCGCATTTGGTCTAAATGGGGCTCAAATCAAAAATTTTGATTTCAGTACTAATAGTCATGGTTTTAATAGCGTAGATATAAGTCAAGAGTATAGAGACCTAATAGTAATTAAAAAACTAGAGACTGGAGGAGGCATTAAGACCGTTTTTGGTCATTACAATTTTCAAGACGATTCTTTTAGAATTAACGGAAACCAGGTTAAGGTCCAAAACACATTCGACGCTAACGATTGGCAATTCGGTTCGACCTCTGATGTTTTTGTAAATGGATCATTCATAACACAAAATACCACTGTGCTGAATCAGTGGGTATTTGTAAGAACCTATCGTTCAAATAATGTCGGTTTTGGAAATAGTTTTAGATATGAAATTTCAAAAGGTCATGGTGGGGGAGGAAGATCTTATAGGGGAAAGATAAACCTGATTTTAGCATATAACAGGAAATTAACCAATCAAGAAGTTCAAAACATTTATCAAAGTTT
>ERZ802830.1606-NODE-1606-length-21366-cov-19.5519_pt1 | contig 21366 bp, 19 predicted proteins | sample MGYA00345654_ERZ802830 | MGnify/ENA primary metagenome ERZ802830 (study PRJEB30503, sample SAMEA104212375) | marine metagenome | biome: Westerlies Biome; feature: [SRF] surface water layer (ENVO:00010504) within the epipelagic zone...; material: water...
GCAAGCATTTCTTAGCTTTTTCCACCGCAGGGTTCGTTGGTCTTGGTGGACTGATCGCCTTGGACAGAGCTAATGAAGCTGATCAGGCCTCTAATTCAATCTTTATGGCGGGATTGCTTGCGGCGGCAGCCCTCGCCACCTTGAGCTTGGTCGCAACGCATTTTAAGAAGCCTTAGAGCGTGTGACCCTTTGCTTTGCGCCTCTTTGTGCAATTGAGCGAGTGCTTTGATACGTTTAATGAAAATAAAAATTAGGCGCGTAGATGCTCGAATCTTCTCTCATCAATATGCAAACAACCCAAACGGGAGGCTGCATGTGCGGTGCGGCTAGGTACGCTTTCACTGGCGAGCCTGAAATAGTACTTAACTGTCATTGCAACGACTGCCAGAAAGCATCTGGTGGACAATTCGCTACGATTATTGCCCTGAAAGCAGAGCATTTTACCTCTACAGGAAAACTGACTTTTTACGATTGGCGTGGAAGTAGCGGCACTTTATTGCGTCGTGGCTTTTGTCCTATATGTGGCACAACAGTCTATGGCTATCCTCCTAATCCAGATGTGCGAAACATTTGGGCTGGCACATTGGATGATGGAGGCTGGGTTGTGCCGACATTAGATCATTGGCTAAAAAGCAGGAAACCGTGGAGTGTCCCCTTGGACACAACGGAAAAATGTCTAGACGCTTTTGAATAGATCTCGGCTTAATGTTTAGCTTTGGCTCGCGCACCGACTCCTCCAGCGAAAGAGCCAATGGACTTGATCGCCTCGCATAGTAGGTTCCATATCAGCGGCGCTTTGCCTACGATTGAGTAGAGCGACACAGCCCGCTGATGTCGTGGCAAACAACAAATACAAAGAGAGGAGATACACAATGCTTAAAGTGAAGATCGCGATATGCGGCTTGCTGATGCTTTTGCTAAGCACGAAAGTATATTCAGACGGGTTCGAAGCATGGGACTTCAAACCGATTAATGGCAGCTTGCAAGACACCATTGCCTGGTTCGACGAGGCTAAGGCCGTGCACGAAAGACTGGGTGGCTCAGTTGAATACTGGCAGCACGACGTCATGGGAAACAATGTAGTTAGTTACGTTATTAGATTCGATACTGGAGAGAACTGGGCTTCGTTCAAAGATAAGCTCAGCGAGGATGATGCGTGGCAAAGCTGGATCAACGCCAATTACGCGACCTTTAGCTCTCACTTGGTAGAAAGCTTCTATCTAGGCAACGTGTTCAACCCCAATGCAACCTCCAGTGTTTGGGAAGACATTAATGTGGTTTCTTTCTCTGCTTGGGAGGCCGCCGACGGTAAGACGACTGCTGACCTTCTAACGAGTATGCAAACCAGCGCAAGTATTCAGGACAAGTTCGATTTAAATCCGATGGTGTACTCCGCAGGACTTGGAGTCACTTACTTCATTACTGGGGCCGCTAGTTGGAGCGAGTGGCAAACTAATGTAACGAAGAGAAATGAAAGCAAGGAGTGGGTTGAGTATTGGTCGGCAGCCGGTCGCGACCCTTCCGGGGAATTTGTGCAACAGGCTACCTCAGTCAGAATCCAGTAGTCTGAGTCACTTCGAAGACCGTCTCGTAGAAGCCCACTGCTGCTTTTACGGGGCGGACCTTTCCCCTTCAACCACCAGTAATGCAACACCTTTACTAAAGGCTCAATCAGAAAATGGGATAAAACCCCCTGTAATGGGAACACAGGTAAAGAGCTCTACCTAACCTATCCAGCAGCAGGAGAAACACCTGCCCTCACTAACCCAATATTGCCAATATTCAGAATATTGCTAAGTAAGTAACATCTAGTTAACTATATATATAAAAGTTATTTAAACTATATTTTTATAACTAGTGTTAACTAGGAATCTAGATGTTACTAGAAGGCAGAATAATCACCATATTATACAGCCGTTGACGGATTTGTCAAGTAAAAGTTATATGAACTTTTCATGTTAGATAAATTAGTAATTAAAATAAGATCTTGTTCTTATGTTAAATATTTAAAATAGTTAGTAAAAACAACCATTTAGTATTTTAATTCACTTATCCTGTATGGTTAACCCAAGAAACCACGTGTGTTAACCAAGCTAGCCGGCCTGATCACATGTTTGGTTCAACAAACCGCTGTCACTCTATCCTACGTGATGTTCCTGAAAGGTGTCGTAACCGCCTTTTGCAGGTACTCGCTTTTGTTTTTCAGGTCAGCTGTTGAGCCATAGCTTTCAGATACGGTTTTGCTCCACCCGCCCAGTTCATTGCGCAGATGTTCTGGGCAGCCAACCTCCCGCAGCCTCGTCTGCATTGTATGGCGGAAGCTGTGAGAAGTGGGAGCGCTGGGGCCAAGGTAGCGCTTGAGGGCTTTATTCATTGTATTAGCCGCAGAGGTATTTTTTGTCTGCTGCTCTTCCAGATCAATATAACGAGCAAACAACCAATCGCTGTCACCGCTCTCTACGGCCTCCATGACGGCCTCTAACGCCATGCCAACGAGGGGTACGAATCGCTTGCTGTTTTTTGTCTTTAATCGTCGAAAGGGATTCTTGGCGACCCGCAGATGTGGGTACTGATCGTCTAAGTACACGTCTTGTCGCATGAGTCCGCAGCATTCTTTCATCCTCAAGCCCGTGTCGAGCATCAGATGCATCATCCACTTGATCTCCTTGACTCTGCTGGCCTTAAATTCACGTAGTTGCGTAAGCTGATCAAAGGTGAAGTCCTGTTTGTCTTTCTTGTCTTCTCCTTCGCCGGGGATGTGCCAATCGTGGAAGGGATGTTGTCTGTCCTCATCAAGCTCTAGCTCAAGCGAAACTAAGTTGAACATAGCCCGTAGCATCGCAAGCCGTCGTTTGATGCTGGCGGTTTTGAGTCCTATGTCACGCTGAAGAGCGATCAAATCATTGAGTTCAGAGCGCTTGTATTCGCCCGGTGCTTTATCAGGCAGCACCGCAAGCAGAAACTTCACCGCCAACTCAGCGTCATTTTTAAACTTTTGGTCTGACGCTTTGTCTTTCAAACGCAGATATTCAGCTGGGTACTCTGAGGCTTTGAGTCTGAATTCGCCTCTCAGTGTCTCAAGTGCTGCCCTCTCTGCTAAAGGTAACCTTGATGCATCAGCCTTGGCGCCATCCCATCTCAGTGCATCCATTTCCTCGACCGACAGCGCTGATTCAAAAGCCTTTTCAATGTGGTCTGCAAAGCCCAGCACATCTCCCTGCGCCTCATAATCAGCTTTGTCATAATCCTGAGGCTGTATGCCAAATTGCCTCAGTAGCTTCAGCCCTAAGCCGTGCTTACCTTCGCTCGACTCTTTTGGCAGACCACTGCGCAAACGCAGAAACTCAGCTTCGACCTCTCTGGTGATTCGAAGGCACTCTCGTGCAGCGATTGTTGGATCAGATGTCTTGAGTGATCTGATGATTTCTCGCCCTGCGTAATGCTGGCGCAGGTCTGAAGGCACAAGTCGCCTGTAGTTGTAGGTTTGCCTACCCTTAGCTTTGTGCAGGTACTTCAATGATAGGGTCACGCCGTTGATCGTTAGCTTTAGCATAGCGCATGACCGACGGTGTATACATTTGTGTATACGAAATCAAATGATAAATGGCCTAAGCCATTGAATTCACTAGTTATAGAAAAAGGAAATGGCGCACCCGGCAGGACTCGAACCTGCAACCCCCAGGTTCGAAGCCTGGTATTCTATCCAGTTGAACTACAGGTGCGCTGACCGCGTGACGACTCACGCGAGGGAGCAGAATGTTGCACCAGCCTCTGCCCACACGCAAGCATGCGGCAGACTTTGCCGCGGATTTTGCTAACTTCGCAGCAACTGTCCCGGCACTGCGCCGCTATGCTCGTTATTCGTCAGCAAAATCTCGCCGTTAACCACGGTATTTAAAATACCATCAGCCGTTTGTTTTAGGCGCTTCGCACCGGCAGGCAGGTCATGCACCACGTCTGGCATTCTTGCTCCTATGGTGTCGGCATCGAATACCACCAAGTCTGCTGCCATGCCCTCACGTAGCAGACCGCGGTCATGCAGCCCCCACATGGTCGCGGTGTTGTAGGTGATCTGTTTGATGGCTTCTTCCAGCGTCATCGCCTGCTTTTCGCGCACCCAATAGCTGAGCAAATGGGTTTGCAGCGAGGAATCCATGATCTGCGACACGTGGGCACCGGAATCGGAAAAGGTAATGACCGAACGCGGATGCTTCATCATGTCCAGCACTTGAGCCTGATCCTCGTTCGCAATCGGCTGACGGAAGAACATTTTCAAATCACGTTCAAGCGCCATGTCGATCATCAGCTCAACCGGGTGCACGCCTTTTGCTCGAGCAAGTTCAGCCATAGAAGGCTTGTCATACACCATGTCATCCATGGGATAGATGTAATCCCACTCAGGAGGGCGGGCTTCTGCGCCGACAATTCGCGGCCCCGTATATTCGCGACTAGCGATCTCGATCAGCTTGGCCTTGATCTCAGGGTTACGCATTTTTGCTGCCTGTTCTGCCAGTGGCAGCTGGCGGAATTCAGACCAATACTCCCAGCTGTCGAATGGCGTATTGCTTTCGAAAGACAGCAAACTCGACAGCGCACGACTGTGTACCTGCGCGAACATTCGACCGCCAGCCGCAGCCGTTTCATCGAGCAGGTCAAAATAGGGTCGCCACAAATCCGGCGCCGCGCGCACACTGAACATGCCCCATGTTTGCGGCACGCCGGATTCTACGGCGAGGTCGCGCAGACGACCGTGGTACTCGGCAATCCGCTCAGGGTCTCGGCCAGGTGCCTCGCCAGCAATTTCAAACAAGCCTTTGCCGGTTTCACCCACCGCATTGACGATGGCTCGCACCTCGTCCCATTCGGCAATACGACTGGCCACTGGCCGATCATCGGCGGTCAAATGATTGAAGGTACGCGACGTCGAAAATCCAATGGCGCCAGCTTGCACCGCCTGCTTCACCAGCTGCTGCATGTTGCGCACATCGTCTTCGCTGGCCGCATCCGAAAATGCCCGCTCGCCCATCACGTAGGTGCGCAGCGCCGAGTGACCGATATAACCGGCGTAATTGATACCCTTGGGTAGCTCGTCGATGACATCAAGGAATTCAGGAAACGTCTCCCAGCGCCAGTCGATGCCTTCGAGCATGGCGTCTCTGGAAAGATCCTCCGCTCGCTCGAGGTTGCGAAAGACCATGTCTGCATCTTCCTGCTTACAGGGCGCGAGTGTGAATCCGCAGTTGCCCATGACCACGCTGGTAACGCCGTGATAACAAGAGCAGGAGCCGATGGGGTCCCAAAAAATCTGCGCATCCATGTGGGTATGACCATCGACAAACCCTGGTGACACGATGTGCCCCTCTGCGTCGATGGTCTGTTTAGCGCCCTCGTCTATGCGTCCAATGGCAGCAATCTTGCCGTCAATGATGCCGACGTCTGCGCGATAACCCGGGCTGCCGGAACCGTCAACTACTGTGCCGTTTTTCACCAATAGGTCGTAAGCCATGTCTCCTCCCCCTACGAAATGCCACGCTTTTCATCATGTTAGCATGAGATTTTTCGGCACCAGCAGCACTTATCCTGATCCTTAGATGTCATGCAATATTCGGCAAACACACCCAGACTCGCCTTCACAGTACATCCCGGTCACGGGCCGCACCTATTGCTAGTGCACGGCTTTTTGTCATCCAGCGCCCAGTGGCTTGCCAACCTAGATGCCCTTGGCGAGGTGTGTAGGCCGGTCACCGTGGATCTGTGGGGACATGGCAGATCTCCTGCTCCAGAAGACGAAGGCTTTTACTCACCTCAAGCCTATGCCGAGCAATTCGAGCAAATTCGCCTTCAGCTGGGTGTCGAGCGTTGGTTTGTTTGTGGCTACTCGCTAGGCGCTGGGCTGACCATTCGCTACGCTTTCGACCACGCCCAGCATGTGTACGGACATATTTTCACCAACTCGAATTCGGCCTTAGCAGGACCAGAGCAAATTCAAGAATGGCTGGATAGCGCACCCAAATCAGCGGCCAACATTCGCAGCAAGGGCTTGGCGGCCATCGACCGTATTGCCGTCCACCCTCGTCGTGCTCGAAATTTACCCGAAGCAGTGAAGGCGCCCCTGCTGGCAGATTGCGCAAAGCTAAAGCCTCTGGGTGTCGCCAGCACCTTGGAGTACACCAACCCATTCACCAGTGTTCGCGAGATCGCAGCCAATAATCCAAGGCCATTGCTACTGTGCTGCGGCATCAAAGAAAAGCGCTTTGCCGACAACCGACGGTGGGCCGAAGCTAATATGACAAACCTTAGCGTGGTTGAAATTGACGCTGGGCATGGGGTCAATATGGAAGGTGCCGAGGCTTTCAATGCGCATGTGTGTGCCTTCGTTAAATCCCATGCCGGCCCTTAGTCAGAGCTGACGAGGAAAAATATGATACCCACCCAACCGGCTCGCCCGCGACGCTGCACCCTCGCCGTACCGGGCAGCTCTGAAAAGATGATGACAAAGGCCGCAGCGCTCGCGGTGGACCAAGTCTTGCTCGATCTGGAAGACGCCGTCGCTGTCGACGCCAAGGCGTCCGCGAGAGCCTCAGTGATCGATGCCCTCAAGGATCTGTCGTGGCATGCGCAGACACTGAGCATTCGTATCAACGATGTGCGCACGCCCTGGTGCCACGATGACATTATCCAAGTCGTCACCCAAGCCGGTGAGCGACTCGACACCATCATTTTGACCAAGGCGAAATCGCCGGGTGACGTGGCTTTCGTGCATTTGTTGCTCGACCAGCTGGAGGGCAAGTTAGGGCTGAGCAAGCGTATTGGCATCGAGTGTCTCATCGAAGAGGTCGAAGGTTTGATGCGGGTGGAAGAAATAGCCGCCAGCTCAGATCGAATTGAGACGCTGATTTTCGGCGTCGGTGACTACGCCGCCAGTCAACACATGCCGCTGGCCTCCGTAGGCAGCACGGCAGATTATCCGCCAGACCTGTGGCATTACCCAAGATTCAAGCTGACCATGGCCAGCCGCGCCAACGGCATAGCACCCATGGATGGCCCCTTCGCAGATTTCCAAGATATGCGATCTCTTGAGCTTGAGGCCGGTCGCGCACATACCCTTGGCATGGCCGGTAAATGGGCCATTCATCCTGCCCAAGTCGACCCCATTCAAGCCATGTTCACACCCTCTGCTGAGCGCATTGCGGCTGCCCGCAAACAGACAGCCGCCTATGAGATAGCACAAGCCAACGGACAAGGTGCAATCAACGTCGACGGTGTGATGGTGGATGCTGCGAGCATTCGGCTCAGTCAGAGTTTGCTAGAGCAAGCGGACCTTCTTGGCCTCTAAATTGGCCTCTAAACCGTTCTCCCAGAGATCCACCGAAGCGCTACTGCGCCGCGTTCGCGCCTGCGATCTTTGCGCGAACCATTTACCTCTAGGCCCGAGGCCAGTCTTTCAATTTGGGGTCGATGCACCAATCTTACTGGTAAGCCAAGCACCGGGTACCGCAGCCCACAACACTCGTACACCCTTCAACGACCCCAGCGGCGAACGACTGCGGCGCTGGCTAGGCGTCACGCCAGAGAGCTTTTACGATCCACAAAATTTCTCTCTACTACCCATGGGCTTTTGTTATCCGGGCAAGGGCTCCGGCGGTGATCTACCGCCACGACCCGAATGCGCATTGCAGTGGCGTAATCAACTGCTCGCAAGGCTATCCAATGTGCAGCTCACGCTACTGGTGGGTGCTCACGCGGTGAGGTGGCATTTGAATCGACCGAAGGAGAGCTTGAGCGACCTTGTTCAAGACTGGCAGAGCCGCTGGCCTGACGTCGTAGTCCTGCCCCATCCCAGCCCGCGTAATACACGATGGCTACAGCAACGACCTTGGGTTGAGGATGAGATCGTGCCAGCAGTGCAACAGCGCGTCGCGAAATTACTGGCAACTCATCCTCGCGCCTGAGGCCAAACCTAAACACCTAAGGCTTTTTGGCCGCCATGCACTGCGCGAGCGTTCAATAAGATCGCGGCAAATCTAAAACATGCTCCGAAACAAAGTTGCAGATCATCTCTTGGGAAATGGGCGCGATGCGCATCAATCGAGCTTCTCGCCAATACCGCTCCACATGATATTCCTTGGCATAACCGAAGCCGCCATGGGCCTGCATGGCTTGGTCCGCGGCCTGAAAACCTGCATCAGCGGCCAGCCACTTGGCCATGTTGGCCTCTGCGCCACAGGGTATGCCGTTATCCAACATCCACGCGGCCTTGCGAATCATCAGTTCTGCCGCGTCGAGCCGCATTTTGGCCTCTGCCAAGGGAAAGGAGACGCCTTGGTTTTTGCCAATCGGCCGGCCAAATACCACACGCTCGTTGGCATAGCCCACCGCGCGCTTCAGTGCCGCCTTGCCAATGCCCAAGGCCTCAGCAGCGATTAAAATGCGCTCGGCATTAAGTCCCGAGATTAAATACTGAAAGCCCTTCCCTTCTTCACCAATCCGGTCCGTGATGCTCACCGGCAAATCATCGTAAACCACTTCACAAGTCGCCACCGCGTTGCGGCCCACTTTATCGATGGGTGAAATTGTGACTTCGTCGCGCTGCAGTTCCGCCAGCAGCAGGGTCATGCCATCAGTGCGACGCTCCACCTCATCGCGGGGTGTGGTGCGGGTCAGCAACAGCACACGTTCTGATTGCAAAGCCTTGGTGGTCCAAACCTTGCGACCGCGCACGATGTAATGATCACCTTCGCGACGAGCAGCCGTCTTGATGGAGGTGGTGTCGGTACCTGCATCGGGTTCAGTGACGCCAAAGGCTACATGCAACTCGCCCCGCGCCACCGGCGGCAGGTATTTTTGTTTCATCTCTTCCGAGCCGTACTTGACCACAGGCTCCATACCGAACATCGACAGATGCAGGGGTGTCGCGCCATTCATGGCGGCGCCTGATGCCGCTACCTCTTCTAGCACGATGCTCGCCTCGGTTATGCCACGACCACTACCGCCGTAGGCTTCGGGAATGGCGATGCCTATCCAGCCGGCTTCCGACATGGCGTTATAAAAATCCCAAGGAAATTCGTGATCGGCGTCTTTTTGCGCCCAGTACTCGTCCGGGTAGCCCTCGCATACCTTGGCCACCGCATCACGTATCAGGTCTTGCTCTTGTGTCAGCGAAAAATCCATCACTCCCCCCGTTTGCCCGAATGCTCTTGCTACAGTATAGATCACAACCACGTTACCACCGACAGGCGAGGGATCCATGGCAACTGTACAAACGCTAACTCTACAAACCGAACGTATGCAGGCTCGAGTGGAAGATGGGCTTGGTTGGATGGTGTTCAACAACCCTGCGCGCCATAACGCGCTGTCGCTGGAAATGTGGGAGGGCATTGGCGACATTCTCGAACACTTTGCCGATAACGATGACGTTCGTGCCGTGATTATGCGCGGAGCTGGCGGCAAAGCCTTTGTCTCCGGCGCCGACATTTCAGAATTTGATCAAGCACGCGCCAATGCCGAGCAGCGTGAAAGCTATGGGGTGATTGCCGGGCGCGCTACCCAGTGGCTGGCGAAAATTGACAAGCCATTGATTGGCCTGATTGAGGGCTACTGCATTGGCGGCGGCTTAGCTACCGCGCTGTCTGCCGACGTGCGCTTCGCCACACCAGATTCACGCTTCGGCATACCCGCGGCCAAACTTGGCCTTGGCTACGAATACGAGGGCTTGGCAAAGCTCGCGCGCTTGGTTGGCCCCAGCCGCGCCCGCGACATCATGTTTTCAGCGCGCTTCATGCCTGCTAGCGAGGCCCTGAGCATGGGGCTGATCAACTTTATTGAAACGCGCGACGATATCGAAGAGGCCTGCGTGGCTTATGCCAAGACCATTGCGGGCAATGCACCGCTCACCGTGAAAGCAGCCAAGGCCGCCATCAACGCGTGGGAACGGGGCAGCCGCAGCGACGAGGTCGATGCGGTCAGAGCCATGGTCGATGCCTGCTTTAATAGCGAAGATTATCGCGAAGGGCGCAAAGCTTTTGCCGCCAAACGGAAGCCTGAGTTCAAGAACCACTAACGAGCCAGAACAGACTATCTGCTAACATTTATTTTTTTCAGCATCAGACAAGATCCATGAACCAAGCTGTCACCGCCTGCGTCATCGTCATCGGCAATGAGATCCTATCCGGCAGAACCCAAGACACTAATTTAAATCATATCGCCACCACCTTAGGTGGCTGGGGCATACAAGTTCACCATGCCCGGGTCATTCCCGACGATGAGGAGATCATCGTCAACACCATCAACGAAGTGCGCACTACCTACGATTACGTCTTCACTACCGGTGGTATTGGCCCGACCCATGACGACATTACCGCCGTTTGCATTGCCAAAGCCTTTGCTGTGCCGGTGATCCAACATCCAGAAATTGCTGAGCGCATCCGCCAGCGACCCGCTCCAGATGACATCATGGCGTCTCGGCTGCTGATGGCTCGGGTACCCGAGGGTGCGAGCCTGATCGACAACCCAAGCGGCGGACCTCAGGGTTTTGCTATGGACAATGTGTATGTCATGGCAGGCATTCCCAGAGTGATGCAGGCCATGCTCTCAACCTTAGAAGGCAAGCTGCAAAGCGGTTTCGTTGTGCGCAGTCATACGATACGAGCCTATACCGGCGAAAGCTCCATCGCCGATGCGCTGGCGCAGATTCAAGACGACTACCCAAGCGTCGACATTGGCAGCTATCCATTTTTGCGCGAGGAACGCTACGGCACGCACTTGGTGATACGCGGCGCGGATACCGACGTGCTCACCACCGTCGCCGACGCGGTCATGGATGCCGTGCGCGCCATCGGTGAGGAACCTGAAAACCTCGGCTTGGACGCAGATACCTAATGCACCGCGAACGCCGTCCATATGTGAGTGATGTGCCCATGATTCTCGTGCGTCGATGCGTACTGCTGTACCTGTTGCTGGCGAGTTTTTCCGCAGCAACCTATGCAGCGCCTCATGTTTCCGTCGCCGCGCGTACTGATAACCCAAACATCGTCTTCAGCAGTGGCGAGCAGGCCAACGCAGTGCAGGCAGCGCAAGTAGCGCTGGCCAACTGCCGCAAGGCGCCAACGAGTCAATCACAGACACAGCTAACTGGCGTCTGCGAATTAACGCGTATGGACGATATCGCCGTGACCCGCGCAGCCGATCTGCTGCCGACGGCGCCTGTCCCGCTGTTTTTGTGGCGATTCCAGCACGACCAGGCCACCGTATATTTGGCGGGCACCGTTCATCTCCTCAAAGAATCGCTATACCCACTACCGCAGCCATATTTGGATGCCTACGCAGCAACCGAAAAATTGGTATTCGAAGTGGATCTGAACCGCTACCCACCGGCGGAGGTGCAGCAGCAGACGCTGGCCTACGCGAGGCTCGCTGAACAGTCGCTGCGGCAACGCCTGCCAGCAGAAACCTACCAACAGTTGGTATCAGCGGGGATGACCTATGGCTTGCCGGTAGGCCAGATGCAGGCATTCAAGCCGATGTTCGCGTTTCAGCAGCTCGGCGTACTGGGCTTTATGGCAATGGGCTACGACCCAGCCTTTGGCATCGATCATTATTTTGGGCAACTGGGAGAACGCGACGCTGAGGACATTTTGCAGCTGGAAACCCTCGAGTTTCAGCTCGGTCTGATGTTCAACCAACCTCTGGATGTACAAACTGCCGTGCTGCAGGAGGCTCTGGCGGACCTTGACGATATTGAGCCATTTACCAGTGCCTTGGTGAAGGCCTATCTCCATGGTGATGATGCTGCCATGTTGGCGCTAATTCGCGAGCAAGCCGGCGAGCACCCGCTGACTCGGGCCTTTAATGCACAGCTGCTGGATCAGCGCAATCGCGGCATGGCGAAGACAATCAAAGCATATCTTCAGACTAACCAAAGTTACCTCGTGCTGGTCGGCGCGGCGCACACCGTGGGGGCCAAGGGCATCGTCGCGCTGCTGGAGTCCGCCGGATTTGTCGCAACCCGTATCGCGTCCAATGACACCCTTCCCGAGATGCGTCAGTAAGCGATGCTAGACAACCATTCTTTTCAGCCAGCTTGGGGTCTATCAAACCCTAACCTGCAAACCATTGTAAGTAGTGTTGGTCGCAAGATTATGAAACCTGCTTGGTTGGATGACTTTGTGCAACGATCAGAGCGCCGAGACATTCACGTGCAGGGCCAGCATCTTACGGCCCAATATGATCGATCGAGCCAGATTGACGCCGCACTGGTCATGATCATCCACGGATGGTTAGGTAGCGCCGATTCCAGCTACGTTGTGGCCACTGCCCATGCACTGCAGCGTGCTGGCTATCATGTTGCTCGTTTGACCCTGCGCGATCACGGCGGCACCGCTGACTTAAACGAGGGCTTGTTTCATTCTGCGATGACCGACGAGGTAGTGGCTGCAGCGCAATTCATCATGGATGATTTTGGCTGCAGCACAGCAGGCTTGGTGGGTTTTTCCATGGGCGGTAACTTCGCACTTCGTCTGGCAAAACACTTACCCCAATTGCATACGCTTGCCATTTGCCCCGCCATCAGCCCACAACATACCGTTGAGCAAATTGCTGGCAGCGTGATTTACGAGCGCTACTTCATGGGCAAGTGGCAGGCCCTTTGGCGGCAAAAACAGGCGGCCTTTCCACACCTCTACGATTTTTCGGCAATGAATCAGTTGGGTAGCATTCACACCCTTACGGAAGTGTTCATCAAAGAACATACACACTTTGACGATTTGCAGGCCTATTACACCGCATACGACCTGCGGGGAGATGTGCTGGATGGGGTCCGCGCCACGATACTGGCAGCCTTTGATGACCCGATTATTCCAGCCCGACACTATGACTCGCTGCCAGACTCCATTGACGTCAATCTTACTAAGCGCGGCGGTCATACCGCCTACATCAAGAACTGGCGCCTAGAAAGTTGGGTAGATGACTACAGCCGTGCGTTTTTCAGTGAGCGCCTGAATTCATAGACGCTGCCGCTCGATTCTCGCTCATCAGTAGCAAGCGCGTCAGACACCTGTGCAGGATTCAATTCACGCCGACGGCGCGTCGGCTTTTCTGGGCTGACCAGATTGTCAGCCGTTACGGAAAAATGCAGTGCAGGTTTGGCTTCCCCTCGGTAGGAAATCTCATCCGCTTTTTCGCCCTTTAGGTGTGCGCCAAGTTTTTGCGCAACCGCAAGGCTCGGCGCATTTTCCGGATCGATGTACAGGTCGACCTGTTCAAATAGTCCCCGGTGGAACACGTGATCGAGCGCTGCTCTCGACGCTCGGGTGCAAATACCCTTACCCAAGGCTTGGCGTCTTATCCAGTACCCCATGCGGCCAACGCCTCCGCCGAGTACTGGCCGATCAATCTCAACGCTGCCCAAAATACGGCAGGATTGCTCATCGGTGATCAGCCAGCGATAGGTCGATTGCCTCGCCCACAAAGTGCGACTTTCGACAACCCAGTCTCGAGCATTGGTTAATGAATAACGCGGTGTCGCCCAATCGAGCCATGGGCCGAGATGACCTACGGATTCCAGCACTGCTGACTGCAGCTCAGCGGCGTCAACGGTCTTGAATGGTCGGATATGGATTTGCATAGAAACCTCCCAAAGAGGTCTCTATTTCAATGCATTCCCGCGCCAAACGCATAACCGCTAGTCGTGTAAATGCCGCCTTTCATCACGGCACAGCCTCCTCGAGACGAAGCTGCCTGCTCAGTCCTCTTGCGATGCCTCTTTCGCGCGAAAGAAGTAGGCCAGCACCACCAGCACCGCAGCAATGCCGAAGTAATACTGGATCATGTAGGTGAAAATAGGCGACATGCTCTCGAGACCGCCATCGGTTGCTTCACCGCCCAACAGCCCAGCCAGCACCCCACCAATGGCCGAGGCAAGAAACCACAGGCCGAACATCTGGCCCACATAGCGCTTCGGCGAGTAGCGTGAGAACGCAGACAATCCGATAGGCGACAGGGTCAGTTCCCCCCAAGTTTGCAGCAGATAGGTGATGAGTAACCATTGCAGCCCAATGGGCGCAGATTCAAGCGCCACACCAACCGCAAGCAACATGACGACGAAGCTAAGGCCCATGAACAACAGACCTAGCGCAAACTTAATTGGCAGGGAGGGGTCAAGGTTGCGACGACCTAGGTAGGCCCAAAAGGCCGCGAACATCGGGGCGAAGATCACAACGTAAATGGGGTTGAAGAACTGCACCCAGGACACCGGCATGTCCACACCCAGAACATTCAGGTCGGTGTAGTCTCGGGCGAACAAATTCAACGATCCACCGGATTGATCGAAGCCCGACCAAAATGCGGCGGCAGCGATAAACAGCAAGAACAGCAGCACCACATTTTTGCGTTCTGTCGTGTTCAGGCCAGCAAAGCCATACAGATAGACGAAATAGATACCCGCAATAGTTGTCAGGGCGTAGGCCAAATTCTCAGCGAACACGCTCGCGCTGACTTCGATTACCCCGGTGCCGAAGAGCATTACGAGCACACCAGAGACGACTCCGACTGCCCATGCCCAGCGGCCATACTGCTGGCGTTTCACCTCGGGCATGGGGTTGGGTTCTAGCCCCGCATCGCCCAGCAAATGCCGTGTCCGCACGTATTGAATGACCCCCAAGATCATGCCGACGCCAGCGGCGCCAAACCCCCAATGCCAACCGATCTTTTCGCCCATGAACCCGCAGATGGCGTAGCCCACCGTAGAGCCAATGTTGATCGACATATAAAAGATCGTGAAACCCGCATCGCGACGTGGATCGTTGTCGGCGTAGAGCTTGCCAACAATGGTTGAGATATTGCTCTTGAGTAGGCCACTGCCGACGGCGACTAAGCCAAGACCAAAAAACAGCCCCGACTGAATGGGCACTGCCAAGGTTAGGTGCCCCAGAGCAATGATGACCGCGCCGTAGAGTACTGCACGCTGGTGACCTAAGAGGTTATCGCCCAGCCAACCGCCGGGGACAGCGAAAAAGTAAACCATGCCCACGTAAATACCGTATATCGCCTGAGCTTCTAGCGCGCTCATGCCTAAGCCCGCGTTGGCCATGGTCACGGCACCAGTCATGTAGAGCACCAACAGTGCCCGCATGCCGTAATAGGACATACGCTCCCACATCTCAGTCAGGAAAAGGGTTCGCAGGCCAATGGGATGACCAAAAAATTCTGCGTTTGTTGCCGTCAATCGCTTGTCCTCGGTGGGGTATCTGGTGCTTGAAGTAGGAGGTTCAGTGCGCGGGCCAATCGCCCGCCTTTAACAACATAGAAGGTAAACGCTTACCTAGGACCGGTTCTAGCCATGCAGCTGCTTCTAGCAGCGGTTGCATGCGCAAATCGTGACCCACCTCACTACGATTGAGCAGGTACACCAGATCTTCCGTGGCAATGTTGCCACTGGCATTGGGTGCAAAGGGACACCCGCCGATGCCGCCAATGCTGGCATCCAAGGTGGCGACGCCCGCCAACAGACTGGCGTAGGCGTTGCCGATACCGGTGTTTCGGGTGTCGTGGAAGTGGGCGCGCATGGGCACATCACCGGCGAGTTCGCTCAGCGCCATAAACGTCTGCTGCACCTGCCAAGGCACCCCTACGCCAATGGTATCGGCGAGTGCTATTTCTACCGGCCCGGCTTCAAGCAAGGCCTCCGCTGCGGCAAGAAGATTTTGCAGCGGCACCGTACCCTCGAACGGACAGCCGAAGGCTACCGCCAAGGTTACCTGCACGGGAAAGCCCGTTTGCTTGCCGTCGCGAATCACTTCTCGGGCCATGGCAACAGCATTCGCCACGCTCTGGCCTTGATTGCGCTCGCCAAAGGTATCGCTCACCGGCACGACCAGACCAGCCTCATCCAGCGTGGTTTCACGCAGTCGGCGATAGCCACGCTCGTTCAAAACTAAGCCGGTATAGCGCACGTCTGGGCGCTCGGGCAGAGCGGCGCAAACCGCTTCTGCATCCGCCATTTGCGGCACACGCTGGGGGTGCACAAAGCTTGTGACTTCGATGCGCCGACTGCCGCAGGCGAGGGCATGGTCAATTAACTGCAGTTTTTGCTCAGTGGCGACCAATACATCTTCGTTTTGCAGCCCGTCTCTAGGACTGACTTCCATCACCGTTACCGAGGCGGGCAGCATGGCGTGAACCTAGAAGCCTTCTCGAAGGCTGACAGTCTTATTGAATACCGGCACGGTGTCGTCGGCTTGCTCGTCTAGACAGAAATATCCCTGCCGCTCGAATTGAAAACGTTTTGCGTCGTGGGTCAACAAGGCCGGCTCGGCAATGGCATTGTGTCGAGTCAGCGAATCGGCGTTGATGTCATCCAAAAACGTCTTCGATGAAGGGTTCGGGACTTTAAACAAACGACCGTAGTCCATGACGTTAACTGGCACACCGGCATTGGCATCTACCCAGTGCACTACGCCCTTGGGCTTGAGCCCCGATGTGTCTTGACCGCTCTTGGAGTCCGCAAAGTACGTGCAGTTCAACTGCACGACGTCGCCATCGTCATCTTCGATCACCTCATCACAGCGAATGATGTAGGCGTAGCGCAGGCGCACCATTTCACCCGGGGACAGGCGTTTCCACTTCGGTGGAGGCGCCTTGGCAAAGTCCTCCCGCTCTATGTAAATCTCAGCGCTAAAGGGCAACTCGCGCCTGCCCAGCTCTTGGTTCTGAGCATGCCATGGGCCCTCTAAAGTCTCGCTTCCTTGGTAATTTGTGATAACCACCTTCAACGGATTCAGTACCGCCATGCCTCTGGGGGCGCTGGCCTCAAGCTCTTGCCGAATGCAGAAGTCCAGCAGATTCATCTCTATGACATTGTCTTGCTTGGTGACACCAATACGCTGACAAAATTCCCGTATCGCGCTGGCAGGTACGCCCCGTCGGCGCAGCCCAGCAATGGTAGGCATGCGCGGGTCATCCCAACCGCTGACCAAGTGCTCGTCTACCAGACGATGCAACAGGCGCTTGCTCATCACGGTGTATTCCAGACCCAGCCGCGAAAACTCGATCTGCGGCGGATGATAGTTGATGTTGATGTTGTCGAGCACCCAGTCGTATAGCGGCCGGTGGTCGGCGAATTCCAGCGTGCACAGTGAGTGGGAAATATGCTCAATCGCATCGCAAATGCCGTGGGTGAAGTCGTACATGGGGTACACGCACCAAGCATCGCCGGTGCGTTGGTGGGAAGCGTGGCGAATGCGATAAATCACCGGATCACGCATATTTAGATTTGGCGAGGCCATATCAATTTTCAAGCGCGCCACATGGGCCCCGTCAGGAAATTCTCCAGCCCGCATGCGTCGGAACAGGTCTACATTCTCATCTACCGAACGATCACGGTAAGGACTGTTCTCGCCGGGCTCGGTCAACGTGCCCCGAGTGGCGCGAATTTCTTCTGCGTTCAACGAACACACGTAGGCCTTGCCATCGCGCATCAGCGCTTCAGCGTAGTCGTAGATCTGTTGAAAATAGTCAGACGCATGGGTAATGGTCTTCCACTGAAAACCCAGCCACGCCACATCGTGCTGAATGGATTCCACATATTCGTTGCTTTCTTTGACGGGGTTGGTGTCATCAAAGCGCAGGTAGGTTGCACCGCCATATTCTTTAGCGACACCAAAATTCAGACAGATGCTTTTGGCGTGACCGATATGCAAGAATCCGTTGGGCTCGGGCGGAAAGCGGGTAATCACACCCTGATCTAGAGCATTCGCCGCCAGATCTGACTCGATGCGCTGGCGGATAAAATCGGTGGTTTCGTTTTCCATGACTGCCTTTGTTGTCGGACACGCAGCTAAATACAGACCACGCGGGAGACGCAATTGTGAGAGGTATGCGCATGAAAAACTACGCTTGCGGCGACAAAATTGCGCGCGGCCGAGCGATATAGAGCACACCCCTTGAACAAATCGAATAACGCGCCGGCACAAACCGAGCTAATGACGCAGTGGCCGCTGTGGTTCGGTGCTCTGGCACTTGCTGCGTGCCTGATTTGGCTGACCGCGCGTCCATCGCATTCGAATCTTCAGGCCCTCATGGACGAGCGAATGGGTGATCGCGTGTATCAAGTGATTCAGCAAGACAGCAGCGTCGGCTATCTGCACACCAGCACCGAGACAGATGCCCAAGGCAACTGGATCCTGACCCAGCGATTGAACATCAACATGTTGAATGCGCCGCCCTATCGCTCTGAGCAAGAGCAGGTATTCGCCAAGAGGCCACCGCATGAGCTGCTCAGCGCCACACTGAATGAAAAACGTGAATATCAGCAGCAGATTGTCAGCATAGCCCCTGCCCAAACAGGCTACATCATCACCATCAAGCGCGATGCCAATACGGAGATCGTTAAGCGGTCATGGGAGTACTCGCTGACAGATCAACTGCATCTAGAACAACAATTGGAACGCGGAGTAAATCTTGGCGAAGAAGTCGTCGAGCGTTACTTGGATATGCCCAAGCTGCGCGTCGACGAGCGTCGCCATCGCATCGTCGCAAACGCTAATCGCGGCTATACGCTGCAATCCGTCGACGACGCCTCCACAACGCAACTGGATGACCGTCTGCGGCTGACAAGTTTTCAGGCGCCCCACCAGTTTCGCTTTGAACTGGTGCAGACCGACCCCGAGCATCTGCAGCAGTATCTGTTTGTCGACACGGTGGAGTGGGCGAGTCAGCGTGCGGTGGCCCCGCTCACGCAAGACTTGGAGCCCGCGCAACAACTCACGGCGCTAACGCTTACACTGCACGCCTTGGGCGCTCAAAGCCTAAAGGCGTTAGGGTTGCCACAAACGCTCAGCGCGACGCACCTGCCCCGCGCTACCGATGCGGTTGCGCAGGACTATTTGTCCGGCTCGTTGAGTTTGCCGGTTGACCATCCTCAAATCGCTGCGCTGCTTGCGCAGCGGCCCATTTCCCCTCTCACCGCTATCACAGCCCTGAACAAACAACTCATCGACCTTACGCGCGACCAACTGATCTACGCTGAGCATCAACCTGCAGGCACCGTGCTTGGCGCCTTAGAAAAAGGCTACGGCGAGTGTGTGGATTTTGCCGATCTACTCACCACCTTGGCGCGCAGCCAGCGCATACCGACGCGCACGGTTTATGGCATCGCATACAGCGCCCTGCCAACGCCGGGCTTTCGCTTTCATGCGTGGAATGAAATTCTTTATGACGGGCATTGGCATGGTCTTGACCCAACGTGGAATCAGGTGGTTGCAGATGCAACCCACATACCGTTGGACGATCAAACCATGGCCGCCCTAGCCAGCGCCATGCAGCGTCAGGCTATCGCCTTAACGCCTACCCAAACGTCTTACTGACAGATAGCACTTACTGCTTGTCGCTGCGTCGCTTGCGCAGCAAGCCTTCTTGGCTCATCGACGCCACCAAATCGCCGCTTTCGGAGAAGAACTCTGAATGCACCATGCCGCGAGAACTTTGCGCCGTAGACGTGCGCTTGTGAAATAACAACCACTGGTCCAGCGGCGCGGCACGATGTATCCACAAACTGTGATCGAGGCTGGCCATTTGCACCTCACTGCGGGTGGTACCGCTTTGATGTGGTAGCACTGCCGTACTCACCAAGCCCATGTCTGACGCATAGGCGACCAAACACCGAGCCAGCGCCTGTTGGCGGAAGGCTGCCTCTGCCGGGTCCTTAATCGCCCGCGGCAAGGCGACGGCTTCACGAAACTTGATCCAGGTTGGATTCCAAAATCGGTCCTCGCCCCAGGCCTTGCTACCCAGTTCAAAGACCGACCGTAAATGAAAGGGACGATCAACCTTCGCCATGGGGCTCATCCGCGGATCTGCTTGGGGACCACCGAGTTCCCTTGCGACCTCTACATCCTCGCGCAGTTCCCTCGGAGGCGGCACATTGGGCATGGGTGCACTGTGTTCCAAACCAAGCTCGTCTGCTTGAAACGACGCATCCATGTTGAAAATCGCCTGACCATTTTGAATGGCGACAATTCTTCGCGTCACAAAGCTGCGACCGTCGCGCACGCGCTCCACCTCATAAAGCACGGGACGATCCACTCGGCCCGGCCGCAAAAAGTAAGCGTGCAAAGAGTGCAAATGCACCTTGTCGACGGTGCAGTACGCTGCCGCGGATGCCTGAGCCAGCACCTGACCACCAAATAAGCGCGCACCGTTCTCGGTTTCGTTCTCGCCCTGATACAGATTTTCTTCGATCTTCTTCAGATCGAGGATGTTGAGCAGCTTAGCGGCGCGACTTGGCGCAGAATCGGACATTGGGCTTCTCTGGCTATCGACATAAAAGGAAACGGCAAGCTGAACGATGCAATTATTCGTTTGAATTGAACCTCGCCAGCGCGGGCAGGATACTAGCGCAAGCAGGCTGGATTTTGCGCTCTTATCAGCTTTACCAACACATGCACATCGACCACGGCGGCACTTCATATGACTGATTCACAACAACCCACTTGGCTCGATGCGGCGCTTGCCAATACATTGGCTGGCGAGCCTGTGCAAAACATTAGCGTTAACCATCCAGACATCGCTATGGACGATGCCTACGCACTACAGCGCGAGCTTGTGACGAAACTGCAAGACCATGGTGGTTGGGGCGACGTCTATGGCTACAAAGCGGCCCTGACAGCGGAACCCGCCCAGCAAGCCATGGGCATAAACCAGCCAATTATCGGCGTTTTGTTTGAGCGCGCCGTCTTTCAGGCCGATGGCGCAACAGCCATAACGACCGATCGACCTGTGCTACTTGAGACTGAAGTCGGATTTACCCTGGGTAAGCCGATCACCGAACCGGTCACCGAGCACAACGTGCTTGACGCCGTTGCCTACTGTAGCGGCATGATCGAACTGGCCTCGCCCAACCTACAGCAACGACCCACCAGCGTGGATCTAATCTCGAACAATTCCGCCTCCTATGGCTGCATTATTGGCGTATCAAATAGGCATCCCACGGACATAGATCTTGACGCAGTACCCGTGACGCTCACGCGCTTAGCATCAGCAGACGAGGTGCTTCATATAGCAGCAGCGGGCAGCGTGATGGCCGGACAGCGCGAAGCACTGATTTGGCTCATCAACAGCACCCTTGCACAAGGTTACGCACTGCAGCCCGGCCACGTGTTGATGACGGGTTCCATAGGCAGCATGCACGCCGGCAAAGCAGGCAAATACCGAGCGGACTTCGGCGCGCTGGGCGATCTGACTTTCGTTTTGGACTGATACCGTTGCCAGCCTGATCATCAGCGGGAGCAAGCAGATTTTTTTGACTCATGTCAGTCGCGGCGGCATTTCCTGAAAAGAATATATTGCTTGTCAGTTATTCTTTTTCATTCTGTT
>ERZ802830.1607-NODE-1607-length-21363-cov-9.24596_pt1 | contig 21363 bp, 29 predicted proteins | sample MGYA00345654_ERZ802830 | MGnify/ENA primary metagenome ERZ802830 (study PRJEB30503, sample SAMEA104212375) | marine metagenome | biome: Westerlies Biome; feature: [SRF] surface water layer (ENVO:00010504) within the epipelagic zone...; material: water...
GTATTTAATTCCCACTCATCAGAAATTTCGTCATATCGATTAATTTGTGCACCTAAAAGACTTGTTAGAGACCAATAAAAATATTCAGTTATCATACAGGAATATTCACAGCTTCTGTCATAATAATGGTACCAAGAGTTTTCTGGATACGCTTTTGGAGTTATTTCAAAAAAACCACCACGTGCAATATCCATTGCCTTAGAAATTCTACTACCTCTGAATTCTCCAAAAACTTCTGGATAGGCGTTTGCGTAGCCGACCTGAGTTACTAAATGAAGGATTTCTTCAAGATATGCTATGTTTGGTTCATCAGATATTAAACCAATTAATGATCGTTCAAAATTATCAATATCTACATCGCTGTCTTCAAGAATATCAATTAAGTCATCAAAAGAATTCTCTAAATCATTTTCAGTTTTCCCAATAACTAAAATAGCGTTATTTTTAATCAGTTCATCAACAACTAGACTGTTATCTGGTTTTTCATCACCATTATTGTCCAACCATTGTTTAAGTATTCTGCCAGCTTTTTCGATATCTTTACGTGGGGTGATTTCTGTACCAATTATTTTTACTCCATATACTTTTATTTGATTTGGAAAGGTTTCATTTATTGCGTTTTGCAAATCACTTCCCCAACTCGGTAGGGCAAAGAATATCATGAACATGGTAAGGAGTGTTTGTTTCATGAGTTACTACGACTTTAGAAATCCGAAGGCTTAGCTTTTTCAATAGGCGTAGATCCTGTTTCAGTTCTCCACAACAATCCCTCTTTGATAAGGTGCACCGTCAATACAGCCTCTGTAGTTTCATCTTGAAATTCAGCTATGAAGTGTTCAACAATAATGTCGTCATTTTCATAAATACATCTACGATTATTACGTTTAGTGCCGATCAACCAGCGCGACATTATTGGTTCAAGATCATCAAGACCTTGCTCAATACCTTTGGCATGAAAAACTCTCTTATAATCAGGATGATATAGATCTAGCATTGCGCCAACATCCTGTTCATCCCACGCCTTTTGGTATCTTTCATAAAAACTCATAGTCCAATACTCCACATCCACACAGGAATTACCACAACGTGGAATAAAACAATTATAAATAGCATTAAATAGACTGTCCGTTTCTGAGGGTCCATAAGTCCAGGTTAACCTTTTTATCTCTTTAAAGAATATTTTTTACAGGATACCTTTTAAAAATTACATGGAAAAAGGACAATAGGTTATGCCTTTAATTAGAATAGATGTTCCCGAGGGAACAGAAATAGAAAAAAAACAAATTATCCATAAAAGAGTTAGGGAAGTAGTCTTAAAGACATTAGCACCTAAGCAGGTGAAATACGATTATGTCTCGATAAGAGAGGCTTACGGAATAATTGGGGATGGACTACCAGTAATTGAAGTAGACCTTCGACCAGGTCGAGAACCTGAGAGGAAAAAAGGATTAGTGGATGGCATTGCGGAAGTTTTGAACGAAACCATGGGTATTAATGCAGAAGATATCTACTGCATATTCAGAGAAACACCTGCATCGGATCACTATACGGGAGGAGAGCCTTTGCCAGAATGGGTACCAGCAGATAAGTAGTAATTGGTCAAAATATTTTAAGATGTATAAGATTTAACAGAGCAAAATGTTAAAGCACTACTTTTCTAGCCTAACAGCATTTTTTTCATGGCGATAATTACCTTCCAAGGTTAAAATCATCGATATTAAATTATCTTTAACAAAAGGAATAAAAATTGAAGAGCCAGACTGATCCCAGCCTAAACGGTTTATTTCATGCTATATCTTTTCAAATTGCGGGAATAGCCATTGCCTTAATGGCTAATAGCGCGAATTTTGCTTTGATTTTATTTGCTGATACTAAGGGACATGAAATTGCTTTATGCGTTCCAATTATCGCAACGGCCTTATTTACATTTGTCTGGGGTGATGCAACTCTTCAATCTCAAGTTGCAAATATTAAGGATGCAACTGTTGAAACCAAAAATAGTCATGCTTACCGATATATTTCCACTCAGCCCTATAAGCTACTAAGACTTATGAACTTAGTTCTGGCACTTGCCTTGGCCGCATCTCAGTTTTCAATTTTGTTTGGTGGATAATTGCTACGAAGGCGTTTCATCGCCTTTTTTAATGGAAAACCTAATACCAGGGTCGTTGCCTTCCAAAAACCGATAAGCACTAACTGAAAAAACGTGCTAAATTTAGCAACGTTATGGGGATGAAGCAGGCTTAGTTCTCAATCACAAAGACAATGCTCTGCATCTGATGTGCAATCTGGCTCGCAACACTCACAGCTTGTACAATTTTCTAAGTTACCACAGTCGCAACTGCTACAGTTACAATCGTTACTGCAGCACTCACAGTTATTATATTGATTATCTGACATCATAATGAACCCTCTCATAAGCCTTAACGTCCGTCAAATAAAATGTCTTAGTACTAATTACCCGTTTTTTGAAGCAACTCTTTTAACAAGTCGTTATTCGCTTCTTGCAATTCAGTCTGCCGCTTTAGATACTCAGTAATCTGCCGCAAATATACTTCTTCCATATCCATTAATTTAGTCCTTCTTCTCTGGCTTACTTTTGCAACTTCGAGGATACGGCAATAATGCTCAATAAATACAATAATCTTTTCGAAACGTAATATCTTAGCCTGTGTTCCGCAGGGTAAATTATTGACAAGTTTAGTAGGATATCATTTCGTTGGCTCCGCTTATATAAGGAGACAAGCAATGTTCGTATCTTTTACCGATTGGGAATTTGATGGAAATGTCGATAATGCAGTTGAAGGCATTAAAGCAAATTGGCCTGAAATGCAGAAGTATGGTGCAGTAAATACACGTTGCACGGTTACTGGAGAAAATACTCTTAGAACTATGACACTCTGGAGCAGCAAAGAATTGCTGGACGCAAACGTCGATACAATTAGAGCCTTAGCAACTTCCGCTTCAGGTATGGCACCAACAAGTGGAATGACTGGTCCGCTTGCAGTCGAACTTGATTAATAAACGAGCGGGCTGATCAGTCAGCCCCTCACCCACCTTTTTCAATGCCGCTTAAAAAGCACTTTTAGAGAGTACTTTAAGGTAGACTGAATTTCAGAATTATTACTAAACTAAACTAAATTATATTAGTTTATGACTACTGGTAAGGAGTATGGAATGTCGTGGATTGAAACCATTGCCTATGAAGACGCTGATGCAAAATTAAAACCGCTTTATGACCGAATTAAAGGACCAGACAATAACGTAGATAACATAATGATGATGCATTCTTTGCGGCCTCATTCGATGGAAGGTCATATGGCAATCTATAAATACGTATTGCATCACCGTGACAATACGATCGACAAGTGGTTTCTAGAAACCCTCGGTGTTTGGGTTTCGGCTTTAAATGAATGTAACTACTGCGTTGAACATCATTTTGCTGGGCTGAAACGGCTATTACGTGATGACGGAAAATCGGCCCAAATCCGAGATGCCATAGATACCAATAACATCGAAGCTGCTCCATTAGATAATCGCCAGAAAATCGCGATGGAATACGCCCGCGAACTTACTCGTGACCCAGGCGGTATCCGTGAAGGCATTATTAAGAGACTGCGCGCTGCCGGGTACTCAGATGGTGAGATTTTAGAAATTAACCAGGTGTCCGCGTATTTTAGCTACGCCAACAGAACCGTTTTAGGGCTTGGTTGCTCTACCGAGGGTGATATCTTAGGTTTATCACCAAACAAGAATGATGATCCTGACGACTGGAGACATTCCTAAATTAGCTAGGGACGGTTCATTGGTTTTTTTGGATTAGTTCAATTGAGAAGGTAGCCTCATGTCAATTTCTTCTCAAAGTTTTTTAGAATATATGAACAGTTCAAATATTGTTCCAATCGCTCACAGAGGTGCTAGCCTTGTGGCTGCAGAAAATAGCTTTGAGGCATTTAGAAAAGCTTTTGATCTAGGTTATCGAGTAATAGAAACAGATATCCATAGTTCAAAAGATGGAACCGCTTATATTTTTCATGACAAATCATTAGAGCGATTAACGGGAGAAAATCTAAAAATAAGTGATTTAAATGATGTCGATATTGATAGCCTGAAAGTAAATAAATCATCGATAATACCAAGGCTTTCAAACGTTTTTGAAGAATTTCCAGAAGGATTATTCAACTTGGATGCAAAAACCTGGCAAGCGACCATACCTATTACCAATACTATAAAAAAGATGGGGTGCAGTTCTCGAGTTTGTATCGGAAGTTTTAACGACAAGCGTATAGACGCTATCATTAGAGAACTTGGATTGGAAACCTGCCATAGTATGGGTACAAGTAACGTGATCAAATTTTATTTGGGGGCTCAACTTGGGATAGAACAACACTTTACCGCACAGTGTATTCAATTACCAGTTAAGCAGTTTGGCATTTCTTTAGTTACACAAACAATATTGAGACACGCGCGCAAATTAGGGATAAAAATTCACTTTTGGACAATTAACAATCCCAAAGTAATGCAAAAACTTCTAGCCCTTGACGTGGATGGGATAATGACAGATGACTGTGCTCTGTTAAAAAAAATAATGGAAGAAAAACACAAATGGCCAGAATAAATTTAAATAGCTTCCATTAATCTTGAGCGTTTATAATTGATCCATTTCAGCTAAAACAGGTACACTTAAACTGCATTAAAGAAGGTCATCCGTGCTCTGTATCCATAATGAAAAGGATTTACTTTAATTCTTAAAGTGACCGTCTTTAAAATCAGTACATCTATATATTGCCCTAGGCCGTGAATTTAAGATTAGTAATCTTATTGATATTTAGCTTAGGCTTTGTATTCTTTTCTCTATGTTTTACCTGAAACGCGCCAGTTAAATGTCTCAGCTATTAATATTTGCAGCATTAGCTATTTTTGTGGCTATTTTAATGCGTAAGAAGCGTCATAGGCCGAATAAGAGTTTTATGCCAAGAGCAATTATTAGGTCATTTAGTCGAAACCCCAACAACAAAAAGAAATCTAAGAGAAAGAATGAAGAATGAAAAAACTATTACTAATATTATCAATAACATTGGGGTTAACTTACACAGCTAATGCTAATGCTGTTTACGAATGTTCTCTTCTTGATGAAGGTCAACCTTACGCACAGATGATAAAATACGAAAATAAATTTGTAGAGATTTTTCCAACAGGAGAAGTAGAAGAATTTTTTTGTACCTCATTGCCTTTCAATTATACAGAACGGCCAGTTTGCATAAGTAGAAAAGATGGATTTCAAGAAAATGATTATATCTACACAGTTGTTACGCTTAATATGAACAATGATTTTCCCATTTCATTAACCTATAATTCTATTGCTGATGACGAAAAAAATTGGAAAAATCCTATATCACAAACAACTCAAGTAAAGGATTGTAAAGCTTTTTAATTTACCCATGAAAAATATCTTGCTCAACATGTCACTTATCATAGGCACAACGGTTGTAAGTGCAGTGGATGCTACTGGATTGGGTAATTTGGTTGAGATCTATTCTATTAACCAAATCGACGACCATAGAGGCTATTGTTTTGATATAAAAGGACATAAATCGAACGCAAAAATTGATAAAGGACTTCAAGCACACACATGTTACTCTTATCAAGGGAAAATCGCTGTAGATCAGGGCTTTGATGTTGTTAACTTGAAAAACAACAGCTTTTTCTTACCCGCTTTTGGTGTTTGTATGGAGGCTACTGCAGCTACATCAGCAGCAACTTTAAAACTTGGTGATTGTACTAACAAACGGCTGCAAGATTTCAAATGGGATAACCATGGCAGAATATATCTGGATGGAAATACAAAATTGTGTGTCACTATTGCTAAAGGTAAAGCAAGGAATGGTGGCGGTGGCTCTCCAGTACATAAGATAAGAAATCTATCAATGGAGTTCTGTGGAGCCGACATGGGTTCTTATCAAATTTGGGCTACTAGAAAAGTAAAATAATAATTTTGATTACTTCTGCAAAATCGTCCTGAATGACATTGAGTCCATCAATCTTGATGCAAGGTCAAACTAGGGCTAATACTACCCTCAACTGGTGCAACAATTAATGCTGAGATTTCGTAAATGGTTTATCGTACAAAGCTTCCAGATACGGCAAGTGTTGCAAATTGCCAGGGAGATGGACGTCTATTTGCTCCTTCCGCCGAAAAAAATAGTGCCCCTATTATTAATTTAATTAAACGAATTGCACCCAAATCTGGAGAAGCTTTGGAGATAGCAAGCGGGACTGGTCAACACATTGTAAAATTAGCATTGTCTTTACCCAACCTATCATGGACACCTTCAGAGATTGAAGAGGAAAGGCTAAAGAGTATTACCGCCTGGACCGAAGGTGTAAATTTACTAAATATTAAACCACCCCTATACCTTGATGCTACAGAAACTGGCTGGTCCAAAAGCCTTCCTCAGTCTGATTTCATCTTGCTAGTAAATTTATTGCATTTGATTAGTTGGAATGAGACAGAAACTCTAATCGGTGAACTATCTAAAGCTCTTCAAACAAATGGAATTGCCCTCATTTACGGTCCATTTATGCGCAACGCCAAGCTTACCAGTGAGGGAGATAAAAGTTTTCATAATAGCCTGATCCGGGCAGACCCAGATATTGGTTATAAAAACGATTTAGATATGGTGGAATTATTTTCTAATTCAGGTCTATTGCATTTAGAAACTGTGGAAATGCCCGCCAACAATTTAGCGTTCGTATTAAGGAAAGATAGCTGAGCTTAAGTCTGTGGAACATTAAACTTGTCCAACTATCCTGACGCAGGCTACAAACATTTAGAGATACCTGCTTCGAGGGGAAATCTCCGTTGGCAGCCTCATAAAAAGAAGGACGATTAACTTATGGGTGAGCTTGTAACAACTGTTACCAAATTCAAAGCCAAAAAAGGTTCAGAAAATCAACTAATTGAAGCTCTCAGAAGTTTTGATAATTCTAGTTCCAAATCCTGGCAGGTGCTTAGCTTAGGTGATAATGAATATGCAGCCATTAATACTTATGACAGTATAGAAAACCGAACTAAAGATGTTGCATCTGGTTTGGATTGGTTGGACAGTATTAATCCATTGATTGACCTTTACGAAAATGGCAGCCGAACTGAGGCTTTCTCTGGTATTGTTTTGTATGAGAGTGAATAGATGAGCAAAAAGTCATTTATGGAAAATCAAACCATGGTCGAAAACCTATGGAAACAGTATCAGATTAGTAAAGATCCGAAGTGGCTAGCTGAAATTTGTCTGAATGTTCCTTTTTTTGATCATCCTGAAGTTGGAAAAGAAATCGCCGAACTACTTAGAACAAACAAACAATGAAACATATTCTACTTATCATAATACTTACCTTCGGGGCTACGTAATAACATATATTGCATTCAAAACTTTGAGGATCTGATCCAGACTAGGAGAATAATGAAATGACTGAGATCACTAAAAATAACTCACTCGAAAAAGTACAGGAACACCTAAAGGCAGAGTGCTTCAATAAGTTGTTTATCGGGGGTCATTTTGTTGACCCGATCGATGGTCAAAAGATGCCAACCTATTATCCTGCAACAGGTGAAGTTTTTCATGAACTGCCAAAAGGTAATGCCAATGACATAGGGTCAGCCATCGACGCAGCCGAAGCTGCGTGGCTAGATGGCGCTTGGGCAAATATGCCGGCTGCAGAGCGCGGTGACTTAATTTCACGCATGGCGCAAGGTATTGAGGAAAACATCGAGGCGCTAGCTGCAATCGAAGCTGCAGATGTTGGCAAGCCCTTTCGTCAAGCTGCAATGGTACTTAGTGGCGCCGCCAGCGAAGGGAAATACTGGGGGTCACTCGGTGCCGTTCTGGATGCAGGGCAAGATACACCAGTTAACTCTGGTGGAGGTATGGGTGGGCTTCCCCCCGCTGAATGGGATGTTGTCTACAGACGGGACCCGATCGGTATCGTTGGTCTAATTTCAGCATGGAACTACCCAATAAACGTAGCATTTCGAAAGGTAGCTCCGGCTTTGGTAGCCGGAAATTGTGCCATCCTTAAACCCTCAGAAATAGCAGGTCTGTCCTGCATGTTTTTAGCCAAGCTGGCACAGGACGTAGGCATTCCTGAGGGCGTGTTTAGTGTTGTAACTGGTGACCGCGAAACTGGCGCCGCTCTCGTCGCCTCTCCTTCAGTTTCCATGGTGTCTTTCACAGGTTCGTCACTGACTGGCACCAAGATTATGGAAGCTTCTGCACCAAAACTTTCCCAGGTAGCATTGGAATTGGGTGGCAAGTCAGCCATGGTGATTTTTGAAGATACCGACATAGAGCGCGCGGTTGAAGCCACTATTAAAGGATGCCTGACTAACGGCGGCCAAATTTGCACTGCACATACCCGGCTAATAGTACAGGAAGGTATAAAAGACCACTTGCTGAAAGAACTTAAAAACGTGTTGGAAAAAATTCCTTACTGTACGGACCCCATTACCGAAAGGGAACGCGGTGACAGAGCATGGGAGGCTGGAATAACAGATGTACTTCAACCTATAGTTTCTGCTTCTCAGCACAAAAAAATCGTGGATTTCCTTAATGAGACCAAAGCTGCAGGTATCAAAATCTACACTGGTGGTAGAGTTCCTGATCCAGCCGATGTCAAAAATTCAGACGGCTATTTTATCCAACCAACTATTCTGACTGACGTACCACGCGACTCAGATGCTTGGCAAAAGGAGATATTTGGGCCAGTGCTGTCAGTGCGCTCTTTCTCAAGTGAAGCAGAGGCTATAACAGAAGCAAATTCGACAGCTTTCGGTTTAGCCTCGACTGTTATGTCCTCTGACCCTGCAAAAGCAATGAGAGTTGCCAACCGGATACGTGCAGGAGCTGTTTTTGCAACATCTACAGGTGAAGGGCTTTTAGCAGAGCATCCTGCTGTCTCACGAGGTGGTTTTGGTTGCTCAGGAGTTGGTCGAGAACTTGGCATTAGTGGCTTGCATGAATATACTGAGTTGAAAAGTGTCAATTACTCCGGCTTCTCGATTGAAGAGGCTAAGAAAATTTCTAATCATGGATAATTAAGTAGGTGGAGTTAATTACGCCGGGCCAACATTCTATGTGAATTTACTCATCTAGTAATCAACCCATACTGTCGAGCCATATTTCTCAAGAAGGGAAGCCCCTCATTCATAACAACGTCTTCGCCCGTCGCGACTGGGCGCCAGACCGATAGCCCAGATGAAAGCTCTGGCGGCATATTAATAAAGCTTTCCATTGCCAGCCCACCTTCAAAATCTATCGCAGCAAGCGTCGCGAATATCTCGTTCCAATCACAAGTTCCACATCCCGGGGTCCCTCGGTCAGATTCAGAAAGATGAATGTAGCGAAGATGATTACGGGCAGCCCTAATGCCCGCACCGACCCCCTTCTATTCAAAATTCATATGATAAGAGTCGAGATCTACAAAGACATTCTCCAGTCCAATGCGCTCAACAATTTAAACTGATTGAGTTGCGGTATTTATCAGATGGCTTTCATAGCGGTTGATCGCCTCGATACCAATTGAAATTCCACGCTTTTTCGCATGCTTTCCTACGGCAAGCAAAGCCTTGGTGATATTGTCATATTCCGCCTCAGTGGGCGGTTGCCCAGTACGCTCGCCTATGGAACCATAAATGACCCCAGTCAACGCCTCAGCTCCAATTTCAGCAGACTTGTCGATTGCGACCATCAAATAATCAATAGCCCTTTCAGGATAGAGAGAGGCTCTCACGTCGTTCGGTAATCCGAGAGAGCAGACAGAGCCCAAATTATGTTTTTCAAGTAGTTTCCGACTGTGATGGGCATCAACTCCTACCGCGTTCAGCAACGCTATCTCTACAAAATCGACATTATAAGAAGCTGCCTTCGCTATTGCTAATTCCGCGCCCGCGCGATCCCATGACATGGACCACATACTGGTGTGAACTCCAAAGCCCTCCATCAAGTTCTCACCGCGTCCACTAAGCATGACATCGCACCGGCATATGCCGCTTTAAAAGAGGCTAGTGTTTTAGCAATCTCAAGAACATCTCTCATGTGTTACCTCACATTATAAATTTACAGAAAGGTAGGCTAAACAAATCTACCAATTTAGGTAGCGCAGTTTCAAAATCTTCGGTTCCATGCACTCCAATCTGGCTACTTTCTAGACAGGATCCTAATGCCTCACAGTCAAAAAGACTACCGCGAACTATATTAACCGCGATCAATCCTACGACGCTCATCTTTTCGTAACCTTTGTTGCAATTCTAGAAATGGCTTCAAATCTGTCTCCAGCTACCGGGATCTCGATGCTGAACACCTCCGCTATGACCTGCGTCCACCCATGAATAAAATACGTCCATCCGTCCTCGATCTGGAGACCTTGCGCCGCTTTAGCCGCTTTAGCCTGATCCAGAAACACCAGATCACCTCGATAATTCAGCTCCCAGATGATAGCGTTTTTCGGGAAATTCGCTGCATCACTTAGAGGAGAACCGGGAGCATCTTTACCCAAACCCGTCGCGTTGATTACAACACTTCCCACCGCCATAGATGCCAATATATCGTCATTGTCTTGGGCCGTCTCCACCAAGCGATATTCTATTGGAATATCACAGCCGAGACTCTCATGGATTTCTCGAATGTGGACCAACCGAGGCCAAGAACGATTTGACACAACGATCCTCTTAGGCCGATTGTCGCCCCGGATTTCCTGCATCAAATGCCAAGTCAAGGCGATCGTTGATCCCCCTGCTCCCATCGAAAATAGCTCTGCGCCCGTATTGGCAAAGTGATCTTCAGGTAAGAACCCATCCAGTGACAATCCAGACGAAATCGGGTCCTTAGCTTTGCAGATCAGTTGACCATCTCGTTTCGAAATACAACTCGTTTCCGCCATCAAAGTTGCGTGAGGGTCTATTACATCAAACATGTCTTTGCAGGCTTGAAATAAATCTAATTTGTGTGTCGTCACCAACGCACCCAAAGACAACGGATCATTCTTTAAGAAATTCACCGCTTCGCGATAGTTCTCAGGCATATCATGGGCTGGGAAATCAATCCCTTTGATTTCGACATCGCCCAATCCCAAATATTCAGCCCAAGCCGGAAAAACTTTCATGATCGATGACTGGCCCGTAGTCACACCAATAAAATAGAATGTTGGGCGCGTTGCCGGAGAGTAGCTCATCAGGCGCTCGGAATTTCAGCAGCAAAATCAATAGTCGCCGCATAAATGGCAATCACAGGCATAAAACCATATTGCTCAATTTGGTCAAAAATACTCATTGTTCCTGGTCTCCTGTCTCATAAACCCGGGCTATCTCCAAAGTCTCTCGCGGGCGGTATGACGAATTTGGGACCTCTTTCCAGCCGGATCCATCAACTACAATACGACTGGCCATCCCACCAGATCGTTCGATAATCGAATAGTCCTGCCCGGAGTCAGAGGGATAACAGAAGCTCAATACGAGAGGGACTGCACCGATATTCACAGAGCGGTGAATCCAGAAAGGCGGCACATAGATCATCTGCCGTGGTAGCACTTCCAGAACCCGCGTTGCGCCCTCAGGCGATTCTAGCAACATCAATCCCTGCCCAGATTCACCATAATAAGTTTCAGGGCGGTTTGCCTTAGCGTGAATATGACCACGGGTCATAAAGAATTCGTTTCCAATTCGACCAGGCTCCATGAAGGTTGTTCCAAAAATTAGATCTCCATGAACTGCATCAGGTCGAACATCTGACACCTTATATATAATTGCGTCTCCACCTTGCTCTACTGCCTGAGCAAACCTCGCCTCATCTTCATAAAGCCCCGCCATAGCACTAAGCTTCTTGCTGTAATGGCCTGTGGCACCTGTTAGTTGACCACTTAAGGGATCGATGAAATGTGATGTTGGACTGGGAATCACGCTAACCTCCTATTTTTATTAGTAAAACTAAATTACTTATATGCATATTCAATAATTTTTGCTCATATTTTCAATTTCGCTTAAGCTCCCGCTCTTTAGTAAAAATTTACCATTATTATTTTAGTTAAGCTACTTTTATGGATTGACCCAAACAATTGAGGGCGCCAATGTTAACTACGGGGATAAATCAATGAGTGGTTGCGCAAAACATATCTTTATCTGGTCTGCTTTCCTGCTACTCTGCAAGATTGATGGTCAAAAATCATGATAAAATTCGAACCAAAGTTCTCAGCAGAGGCAGGTGCACTTGCTGCGATCCCAATTGAGATGCCAGCCGCGCATTTCTTTAACCCAACGACCGAAGATCGCATATAGTATGGTCAGAGATCTTTTCCTGGCAATTGATGTTGGAACCGGCGGAATTCGATCCGCACTTGTGGATCACGATGGCAAAATCCTGAAAATCTGCCACAAAGAACACGAACAGATCGTACCGCGTTATGGATGGTCCGAACAGCGCCCTATGGATTGGTGGGCGGGAACGGTCGAAACGATCAACCAAGTACTCGCCAAGGTGGATAATGCCCCAGAGCGTGTCGCGGCGATCTGCGCTTGCGGCCAAATGCATGGAGCAGTTCTTGTAGATTCCAACGGGCTCCTGACACGAGAAACGGCCCCCCTATGGAACGACAAGCGCACACAGCCTCAGGTCGACCAACTCAATAAGTTGATCCAACCTAACGACGCATTGCGCCTGACCGCCAACCTACCCTCTCCAGCTTGGCCAGCTTCAAAACTGATGTGGCTCATGGAGAATGATCCAGAAGCAGTTACTAAGGCTGAAAGCCTGTTGATGCCTAAGGATTGGATCAACCTGAAATTGACGGGTGAGTGCGCGCAAGACTATACGGAAGCCTCACTCAGCTTTTTAATGGATCAATCGACGAGGGATTGGTCAGACGAACTAATCGCCCTTACGGGAATTCCAGGCAATCTTCTCTCACCCATCCGAAACCCAAGCGAAATACTTGGTGGCTTGACTGCAACGGCGGCAAATCATTTAGGCTTATCCACTGGAATTCCCGTACTGGTTGGAGCAGGCGACTATCCGACTGCATTGCTGGGCTCAGGGGTTTGTGGAGCTGGAATGGGTTCCGATGTGACAGGCACATCGACCATCATGACGTTGATCCACAAGAATCCAGTTATGCATTCCAATGTATCAAACCTGTTGGAGCCAAGTGGTAGCTGGGGAAGCTTTACTCTACTCGACGCAGGCGGCGATGCGATGCGTTGGGCACGACGAGCATTTCATGAAAACCGGCGAAGCTATGGCGAAGTTGCCGATGCGGCCATACGAGCTCAAGCTGGGTCAAACTCACTATTCTTCCTCCCATATCTCAACGGCGAAAGATTCTCGAACGCTCCAAACTCACGAGCCCAATTCTTTGGCTTAACCAGTGGGCATGGTCTCGCCGAACTCCATCGATCGATCCTGGAAGGCGTAGCTTTTTCTGTTCGCCTTAGATTAGACTTGCTGCAAGGTTCTGCCGGACGTCCAGAGCGTTTTGTCGCGTCATCCGGAGGGGCAAAATCAAGGCTCTGGCTCGAAATAAAAGCAAGTATGTACAATACCCCCTACGTCGTCCCAGAAGAACTCGAATGTGGTGTGGTCGGTGCCGCTATTCTAATGGCTCACGCTACTGGTAAATTCGCTAACCTTCGTTCAGCCAGCCGTCACATGGTACAATTAGGCGATCAGATCAATCCAAACCCTGAATGGTGCGACCTCTATGATCGCATGATGCCAATATACTCTGACCTTTATCATACATCCCAACAGTTTTACGATCGGATTGATCGGCTATAACCTAACAAGTTTCACGCCTTCCATAAACAGAAACCAAACCCCAACTCATATTATCCATAATTCACTCATTAAGTTATTTATTTGATTCACTTCATTTGCTACGTTTGTGGCATGTTTGATAACTTAAAACCTTCAGAAAAAAATATGAATTCAAAACCTAAAAAAAAATTACGATATGGAGACTAAGTTGAATGAAATTCACGTAATCCAACATGCATGGATTACGATGTCAGATGGGGTTAGGCTTTCAGCAAAAATCTGGCTTCCAAAAAATTCAGATAAAAATACAGCTCCAGCAATTTTGGAGATTATCCCTTATCGTAAAAGAGACGCCTATTCTATTCGTGATCATTCTAATCATGCCTGGCTGGCCGAACGAGGTTATGCTTGCATTCGCCCAGATATGCGAGGACATGGAGACTCTGAAGGCATAATGTTTGATGAATACTCAACGTTAGAGCAGGAAGATACTATTGAAGTAATCGAGTGGATATCAAAACAACCTTGGTGCGATGGTAGTGTTGGCATGATAGGTTTATCGTGGGGTGGAATTGCAAGCCTACAAGCAGCAACAAAAAAACCCTCAGCTCTCAAAGCTATAATTCCAGTTGGCGCATCTTTAGACCGATATTATGATGACGGGGGTTATTTATTAGGAGGTTACCCTGGCCAAGGCCTTGGGTGGGGGGGTGTTATGTTTGGATATTGCATCCGTCCTCCAGATCCAGCTGTTGTCGGCGATCGTTGGCGTGATATGTGGCTTGAAAGGCTCGAAAATACACCCATGTTTGCTGAAAAGTGGCTATCGCATCAGTTGCGTGATGCCAGCTGGAAACAAGGTTCAGTTTGTGAAGATTTCGAAAGTATTGAAACTCCAGTGCTTGGTGTAAGTGGTTGGAATGACTGTTGGCCTAATACTGTAATCCGTCTTTTAGAGAATTTAAATGCTCCCTGCAAAGTAGTATCAGGAGCTTGGGGGCATGTTTTTCCAAATTTGGGTGGGCCTGGGCCACAAATTGATTTCTTAGACCTTACTTTGCAGTGGTTTGATTTCTGGTTAAAGGGAGCAGAAAATGGAGTGTTAGATCAGCCCGCTTTTTTAGCTTATCTTCAAGAGAGCCATAAGCCTGACCCTAACCCTACTGAAAGGCCTGGAAGATGGGTAAGTGAAGATGTTTGGCCAAGCCCTAATATTGAATATAAAAGCTATGGGCTATTCGAAAATAAGTTACTGCAAAATAAAAAAGGCAAAGATAAAATTAGTATTTGCTCCCCAGTTTCACTTGGACTGAATACTGGTGAATATATGCCAATTTCAGGCGTTGAGGAGCTCCCACGCGATCAAATAAGTGATGATGAATTTTCATTATGCTTTGATAGTGATATACTTTCAGATCATCTTGATTTACTTGGAACACCTTTAATTCATTTGCGTCTTTCAAGTAATTACAATTGCGGCTTAATCGCAGCTCGCTTATGCGACCTAGCACCTGATGGTTCATCAACACTAATTAGCTTTGGTATATTAAACCTTAAGCAGCGCAAGGGCAGAGAAATTTTAGCAGAAGTAGTTCCAAATAAAGAAATGGACTTAACGCTGAGGTTTAATGATACTGGATGGTCGTTAAAGCCAGGTCATAAATTACGTTTAGCTTTATCGACCAATCTTTGGCCAATGGCTTGGCCTGTTGAAAAGATGGTAACTCTTGAACTTAATCTAAAGGATTGCACACTCGAAATACCTACAAGAAAAAGTATGAAGGGAAGAGAAAGAAAAGTTTTTTTGGGAGAGCCAACCTCGGCAGAACCTCTTGACCATACAGTTCTGAAAAAACCTATGGGATCACGAAAATGTCATCATAATAAAGAAGATAAGACGGTTAGTCTAAAAGTGGTATCTGATACAGGTCAAATTAAATTCAATGAAATAGATCTCACCTACAGTTCCTCTAATTCTCAAATTTACTCCATTAAGGAAAATGATCACCTGTCACCAAAGATTACCTACGAAGCAGAATTTGGGTTTATTAGAGACACTTGGAAGGTTCAAACAAAAAGTAAATTGGTTGTAACATGCAGTGAAGAGAGTTTTTTTCTCAAAGGTAGTATATTTGGATATGAAAACGATATTCAAGTTTTTACTCGAAGCTGGGATATTGCAATTCCAAGAGTTATTTTTTGACTAATGGATACTTATCTCAATTGCCGTTATTTACGCGTCGCAGCCTATTCTCTATCTATTGATAAATTCAATCTCTAATTACCTCCCTGCTACATCTGCACGCTCGATATAGGTCAGTAATGGCTAATTGGGCTGATCTTTAAAACTCAACATCCTTTCCATTACTAGTAAAGCGGATTACCGGGTGAGTTCTTACATTAGAGTTTAACTCTTTAGGTTTAACTCCCTCTAAATCTCATCACTTATAAAGACAACCTAAGATAGAGAGATCGCCCTGCGAGAGCCATTGGGGTTTAGCGGTATGTATAAATGTAGCTTTACACAGAAGTAGTTTTTAGGAAGGATATCTAAAAGAAGTTACATAATGATATTAACATTGGAGGTGAAGTAATGAAGATACAATATCTTTGGCTAGTAATTGGCATAGTAGGTATTTTAGGTGCTATTGTGCCAGCCGCACAAATGGGAACAGAGATATATTTTGACTTTCAATTATTTATGCTGGTGGTTGGAATTGGCGTTTTTTATGTAATAGGAAGCGGTGGAACAGGCCTAAAGATAATTGATAACTTTGGTAAAGGCTCATTTGCTGCAGGGTCACTTGGGTTCTTTATTGCTCTTGCCAGTGTTCCCGGCTCTCAAGGGCAAGCTTTGATTGATACCACTCAGTACGCTGTTTTCTCAATAGGCCTGGGCACAATTATCCACCTGGTTTGCCAAGTAATAGTGAACAGATTTAGCATGAACCAATTAAACACCTCCTCCTCACCATATCACCTATCTTAGGGGCTGCGGCTACTAGTAGCTTGAGCTTACTTCCTACAAGAAAGAGACTAAAGAATGATTGAGACAATATTAGTTTATTTAGCTGGGGCCGCACTTTCCATAGCCTTATTTTTTGCGCTTGTGGCAAGAATTGTTCGTTTGATTACCGGTAAGGACTTATTGAATAAAAAGTTCCCTTTTATTAGAGATATAACCAACAAAATGTTCATGCTAGGCATAACCTTGGCGGTGGCATATATCATAGTAATGGCATTTTTTTAGCTAACCCAAAGCATCCATATCAGTTTGAGTGTATTTGGTACAAGAAAGATGAAGAATGATTGATTGGCATAAAAGGCACATAGATTTTTGGAAGTTCAAACTCGGTGTCAGTGACTATGGTATGCTTTGGGTTGCTTTCGTAGAGGGCGTATTTTTGGGTTTGCTAGTCTATCATTTTGGAATAGCTACATAAAATGATTTATGAAAAATTTATGCACACATGGAATACTCAAGATATCGCAGGATATTTTTCGTGTTTGCACGAAGATTATCAGATGATTTTTCACTCTACTGGCAAAACACTTCGTTTAGAAGATTTTGACATGGATCAGCTAGCTAGGTGGATGATTTCAACGACACGTGAAAGTGCAAGATGTATTTACGAAAATGAAGCTATTTTAGTCGAACACAGAATTAGCACTTACACAGATGGTGAAAGAAGTGCGACTATGTTGGTACACCTTAAAAAAGATGGGCTTCTTTGGCGAACTGAAACTGGCGTAACACCTCTCCCCGAAAAATAGGAATAATCCAAAAAACATATCCTACCCACCATACCGCTTATCTTTGGTGCTACGACAGCAAATGCTAATATAAACAAAGGATAGATTATGATCGCAAGAATAATTATGAGTGAGCATCCTGATGAAAAAGACTTAAAAATTTTCACCTCTGATCATAAAGATGCTGTGAAAGGTGGCTTTCTAGCCAACACTCAATTTAGCGTTTCTGTTCAAACTAGCCCTACTTCATTACTAGTTATTTCAGGATATGAAAATCAAGATTCTGCAGACTCCAACCTTGAGGCACGCCAAAAATGGTTTGATGAAAGGAAGGGTAAATACTTAGATACTTTCTATTATGAAGGTGAAATTAAAACCATGATGAAGGGTGGCGGACAACAACTTCTTGATATTAAGACTAAAGCAAAATTAGACCCAGAAGTTGTCCAAACAGACACAACAACAAAAGAAGTTAGGGACTTAAGAAAAGAAGTAAGTGAGCTTAAAAGTTTAATAGGCCAACTGATAGATCTGAGCAAAAAATGAAGAACCAGTCTCTCACAATATAAATCGACTTTTTGTTCAACAGTCAAAAGCCCACTTTCTTGAATGTTATGACTGGGCAAAATTGCCCAACCAATTTTTATTTATGCAGTGTCTTGAACGCACTCTGCTGAGGTTTCATTCCATGTGAAACCCGTTTCGCAAGCCATGGCTTCTAACTTGGCTTTATTGTGTTTGTCACAGTTACCTGCAAACAAGCTCGATGCAGTGATAGTTATAACAAAAATACTTGCTGATAAAACTTTCATATTCTCATCCTTAACCAATAATTATACAGTACGAAATATGCTTCCAAGTTAATGTTTAAAGTGCTAACGGCAGAATTGTGGCGAAATGACACGCTGTTATATTTTAGAGCCAAAATAAATATATAAGGATAGCTTCAAGTATGGACGGTTTTGGGCAACTACAATTACTAGCTTTTTGTCGAAGCCTTTTGGGACAAATATGAAAATAATCTTCCGTCAGTAACAGCAAACCCTACAGCAATGATGCCAAAGCCAATCCAGGCTTGGATTCCGAGTTTTTCGCCTAGAAATAGCGCTCCTAATCCAACTGCGAATGGAGGAATTAGTAGTGTGACCAGCAGAAGATTGGCAGTTCCAGCTCTTACCATAACAGCAAAGTAAAGGATGTATGCCAAAGCAGTTGATAACAAAGCTAAACCAATAAGTGCGCTCCACACTTCAACGGACAGCGCAAGATTTGGTGATCCATCGAATGCAAGTACGATTGGTATCATCAAAACTGTACTGCCGATTAACATTCCAAGTGCATTCATAAGGGGAGGTTGAGCAGAAAGCGCAGTCTTACCCCAAACACCCGCAAAGGCATAAGACAATGTTGCGCCAAGGATAGCAAGTTGAGCGAGATTGCTTAAGTTAAAATTGGCCAATGCGCTCGGTCCCATAATAAAAGCAACACCTACAATGCCCAGGCTCGCCCCTAAAATTTTTTTCAAAGTTAAAGGCTCGTCGGGAAGCAATAGTCCTGAAATAACCGCAGCAAACATAGCCGTTGTTCCATTCAAAATAGATGCTAATCCACTCTCAATTTGTGTTTGTCCCCAAAATATCAATGAAAATGGAATAGCGTTATTAAGTGCACCCATCACTAAATAGGACCACCAAACCTTGAGGGATCGCGGAATTAAAATACCTTTAAAAAACACTATTAAAGCCAAAAATGGTACCGCCCAAACTACCCGGTACATTGTAACAGTTAGTGGCGGAACTTCTTTCAAGGCAACTTCAGCAAAGAAAAATGACCCCCCCCAAACGGCAGCAAGGAGCAACAGCATAAGGATAGACTTTGAGTCTAAGTTTAGCGTGCGACTTTCAGTCATTTACCAGCTTTCCCATTTAACCCCCTGTAAAACCTTGCTGCAATAGTAGCAAGTATCAAGCTCTCACATTTTTCTTATTAGTGTTCTTGAATTTTTGCATGTGCTCAGTTAGAAGAGCTTGTGGTCGGCCACTAGCCCACATTAAAAAAAGGCCTAATTGAAAAATGATTAGGTGGGTTAATGGCCGCGAAAACAAATATACTAACTGATGATTTAATCTATATTTTTGATAAAAAGACCGGTGAGAAGTTTTCCAAACAGTCTACTGTAGAGTTCTGTCGGATAACTCATTATTCGATAAAATCAGAGAAAACTGGTAAAACAATTTTATTATCAGCAGATGGTATAAAACGTCGTTTTACCCAAACTCCTTATACAGAACGCAAACAGACAAAAACTATTTTTAATTGGTTGCAAAAATTTCCATGATTTTGATGGAGCTATTGACGAAAAACCGAGCAGCAATCCTTTGGTAGTAGATCGCATTTTTGCCAAGGCACCCATGTTGTGCGCCGGTGATGTTACCAACTTTATTTGATCGCTTTCCCAATTCAACCCTACCCGGTCTTAGTACAGTAGTTTGGCCCGCCTTCGGGTTTCGTGACTAGCTGAACTTGCAAGTACTTTTAAATTAAGTTTAGTGAATGGAATTTTATTCACGCGGATTAGCAGCTATAAGAAATTTCAAACTAATAAGAGAACTCAATGACACAAAATACAGAAAAAAACCGTAAAATCATTTTAGCTGAGCGTCCGTTTGGAGTCCCAGATGAAAACACACTACGCCTGGAAACTTCAGAAAAACCAATAGCGGGTGCTGGTGAAATGCTGCTCCGGACCGAGTATCTTTCACTTGATCCCTACATGCGGGGCCGGATGAATGACACAAAGTCCTACGCCGAGCCAGTGGCTGTCGGTGCCCCAATGGTGGGAGGAACCGTCGCACGCGTCGTAACCTCAAGTGTAAAAGGGTTTGCTGTTGGCGATTGGGTTCTCAGTTTTAATGGCTGGCAAGATTACGCCGTTTCAAATGGGGCCGGCGTTACGAATATGGGAGCCGAACCTACACACCCGTCTTGGGCGCTTGGCATAATGGGGATGCCAGGCTTTACGGCCTACTGCGGATTGATTTATATCGGCGAGCCAAAGTCAGGTGAAACTGTTGTCACAGCCGCAGCTACAGGTCCAGTTGGGGCAACCGTGGGACAAATTGCAAAGATCAAAGGATGCAGAGCTGTCGGCATAGCCGGCGGAGCGAATAAGTGTGCGCATGCTGTAAATGAACTTGGCTTTGATGCTTGCATCGACAGAAATGCCCCAGATTTTAAGGCACAGCTAAAGGCGGCCTGTCCTAATGGCATCGATGTCTATTTTGAAAACGTAGGTGGTATTGTGCTGGCGGCCGTACTGCCACTTTTAAACCCTAACGCGCGCATACCTCTTTGTGGATTGGTTTCACAATATAATGCGACCAGCCTGCCTGAAGGCCCCGATCGCTCAGGTGCGATGCTGGGGGCTTTTCTGGTGAAAAAAATCAAGTTGCAGGGGTTCATCATTTTTGATGACTTCCCCAACCACTATCCAGAGTTTGCCAAAGAAATGACGGGTTGGATTAAAGCTGGAAAAATCAAGTACCGCGAACAAATGGTCGAAGGCCTAGAATCTGCACCGGAAGCGTTCAATGGGCTGCTTGAAGGTAAAAATTTTGGTAAGGTCGTAATTAAAGTTGGCACGGCCTGATCTAAGAAAGCGAAATCAACAGGTGCTGGGGTTTAGTTAATCTTTGGGTCTAGCAGATAACAAGAGTAGTCGTAATCCCGTATATCACATCTGTAAATCTCGTCTTGATATGCAACGATAAAGTAAGTGTCTATGTCTCCGTTAATCCCATATGAGTCCTGA
>ERZ802830.1610-NODE-1610-length-21348-cov-8.65383_pt1 | contig 21348 bp, 20 predicted proteins | sample MGYA00345654_ERZ802830 | MGnify/ENA primary metagenome ERZ802830 (study PRJEB30503, sample SAMEA104212375) | marine metagenome | biome: Westerlies Biome; feature: [SRF] surface water layer (ENVO:00010504) within the epipelagic zone...; material: water...
GTAGGTGGTGTAGGCTTCTCTATAAAAGGATTTCTACCAAAGGCCTCTAATTTGAACCCCATAAAGGGGTTAGGGCGGATGTTTGGACTGAAAAGCTTAGTTGAATTGTTCAAGGGCTTACTAAAGCTAATTGTGATTGGGTCCGTGGTTACGTTGGTGTTATTTCTCTTTTTTGAAGAAATATTTACCCTAACTGTTATCGAGCCTCATGCGGCTACAGGTCAGGGGTTAACCACGTTATCGACTGGGGTGTTAATGATATCGCTATCGTTGCTTATCATCGCTGCTGTGGATGTACCTTATCAGGTGATTTCTTTTAAGAATAAGTTAAAGATGTCGATTCAAGAAATAAAGGATGAGTATAAAGACACCGAGGGTAGGCCTGAGGTAAAGCAGAGAATTCGCGAGAAGCAGAGGGAGGTAGCTATGGCGGCTACCTTGGATGCGGTCAGTGAGGCTGATGTCATTGTCACAAACCCAAGTCATTTTGCCGTAGCCCTCTCATATGCAGTCGGAACTGATGAAGCCCCTAAAGTCGTAGCTAAGGGTGCTGACTTCATGGCCAGGAAAATAAGGGAAAAAGGCGAAGAGTCCGGTATTCATATATTTGAGGAGCCACAGTTAGCAAGGGCCCTATTCTTTACAACTGAGGTAGACCATGATATCCCGAGACTTTTGTTTGAAGCGGTCGCTGAGGTAATAGCCTATGTGTTTCAGCTAAATGCCTTTACTAAGGGTGGTGAAAAGGCAAAGAAACCTCGCCTTAAAATCCCGGCTCAAATGAAGTTTGATGAAAGTGGTAACAAAATAGAACCGTAAGGAGTTCTGGGTGACAAAAAAGAAATCACAGGTAAAAGCTAAATCTCCTGCTGCTCGGAAGATTACCAAGAAGAAGGGTTCTACTCAGCCGTCACAAACCAAGACATCAGATGATCAAACTAACATGAAACCTAAAAAGGCTGATTCAATTCAAGAAACTAAAAATCAGATAAAGGTTGCAAAAAAAACCTCAAATGTGATGAAAGAAACTTCAATGACTAGTAAGGCTGAGATTAAAGAGCGGGCAACTCAAACTCAAAAAAAACAGGTTAATCCGGTTGAACTAGAGGTCGCTGGTGCGTTTGTCTTATGCGAGCGACATAAGCATACGCTAAATGAAGTCATTTTGTGTCTAGAATCCGAGACTCCGTTTTGCTTCCTGCAATCCGAGGTAGCATCGTACCTTGAATACTACAAGGAGGTGATAATTGATTGCTTGAAAAGCAAGGAGTTAGGGCTTTTGTTTTTTGACCCCAAATTTGGAGATGACTTGTCGGTGATATTAAACAAAGAGTTAGAAAATATCGATATGGCGCTCATTGGGTCGAGTAAGGTTAGTGGGACTAGGAAAATATTAGTTGTTGACAATGAAAGCTTTGCTAAAAATCTTGACTGGGAATTAATTGATTCACTTAGACTGGAGTTAAAGGCTGCCAATCTTGGCGCGTTTAGCATCGATCCGCGTTCTGAAAAAAATGCGCGTGACCCAAATGTAAGTAGCGTTGTCTCCTCATTTCAAAGTTTTGAATTGCCAAAAGTTAACAGAAAGGAATTGAAAATCTTAAAAGAATACATTTCTGCACATCCTGAGACGTCAGAATTGGCTGACAAGCTTCTTAAAACCAGCCCTGAAAAAGACGTGAAGGGGCAGGTTTCTTCAGAAGCTGACCAAAACAGTATTTTACAAAAACTGGGGAATTTGATTACTCGTAAATAGTACGAGAATCCGGCTAGATTCTCCCCGTATGTGCCGCACAACCAGCCATTTTAAATTTCCTACAGCTCTCTTTTTTTTCAGTCTGGTCATTTATACTGATCAGATGAACAGACAAATCTTTGTTCTGTCAGGTGGTCTTTTGGTTCAAAGTAATTTATGGTAATTGGTTATCGAATTATAAAATAGATGGCTTAAACATGAGGTGTACCTGTGGTGAAAGAACCTAGCTTTCGAGAAAGCGTCGACATAATGTATAACCGAGCGGTTGAATGTATTGAACTACCTCCAGGGTTAAAAGAACAAATTAGAACATGCAATGCGACCTATACAACAAGGTTTTGTGTGAGGTTGCGTGGTGAAATACGGACGTTCATTGGCTATCGAGCTGTGCATTCTGACCATATGGAGCCAGTCAAAGGGGGGATTAGGTTTGCGAGTTCTGTGAATCAAGATGAAGTAGAGGCGTTGGCCGCACTGATGACGTATAAGTGTGCGTTAGTTGACGTGCCCTTTGGTGGATCAAAGGGAGGCTTATGTATTGATCCCAGAGAATTTGATGAGCATGAGTTGGAACTGATTACGCGAAGATTTGCATCTGAGCTCATCAAGAGAGATTTGATTAATCCCAGCCAGAATGTGCCAGCACCTGATATGGGCACAGGTGAGCGAGAAATGGCTTGGATAGCCGATCAATATACTCAAATAAATACAACTGATATTGATGCAAAGGCCTGTGTAACAGGCAAGCCAATAAACGTTGGAGGAATTGCTGGACGAGTTGAAGCCACAGGTAGGGGGGTTGAATACGCTCTGCGTGAATTTTTTAGAGAACCTCATGATGTGGTAGAGGCAGGCCTCACGGGTTCGCTCGAAGGTAAAAAAGTTATTATTCAAGGGCTCGGGAATGTTGGTTACCATGCTGCAAAATTTCTCAGTGAAGAGGATGGCTCATTAATTACAGGTGTTATTGAGAGAGATGGAGCGATCTATAATGCTAACGGTTTAGAGATTGAAGCGGTCAGAAACTGGATAATGGAGAGCGGAGGGGTTGCAGGCTTCCCTGATGCTGAATACCAAGAGAATGGTGCGGTTTTACTCGAAAAAGAATGCGATATATTAATACCTGCCGCCTTGGAGGGCGTAATAAATATTGCTAATGCGTCAAATGTCAAAGCGCCGTTAATTATTGAGGCGGCTAATGGCCCAATAACAGCAGGCGCAGATGAAATTTTAAGGAATAAGGGATGTGTCATTATTCCAGACATGTATGCAAATGCAGGTGGCGTAACCGTATCGTACTTTGAGTGGGTCAAAAATCTTAGTCACATGCGTTTTGGTCGCATGCAAAGACGCGAGCAGGAAGCTCGCAATGAGTTGGTGATCAGAGAGCTTGAGACTATCTCTAAGGTGCTCGGAGACAAATGGGATATGTCGTCGAATTTCAAAGAAAAATACACACAAGGTGCAGGTGAACTTGAATTGGTGAGATCGGGCCTTGATGACACAATGCGCGGCGCGCTTCAATCAATGCGTGCTCTTTGGCATGAACAAGAGAATGTGTCTGATTTACGCACAGCCGCCTATTTGGTGGCAATAGAGAAAGTTGCGGCTTCATACAAGGCTAAAGGTTTGTGAGTTTTTGTTGAGAGTCGATTGTTCTTGGGGGAAGAAAAATCAAGATGGCGCTGTTTGATTATAAGAATAGTCAATTTGAGATCTCTGATGAGATTAAAGTTGCGCATAGGAATTATTGGCAGAAGTTGGCGAGCCCGGGTTCCTGGTGGAGCGGTACGGAGCGAGTGTCGATTGCAAAGGCGACTCGTGGCGCTTTTAGTTGCGCGTTTTGCAAAGAGCGCAAAATGGCGCTCTCTCCTTACAATCTGCAAGGTTCGCATGATCCTGTTGATGGGCTTTCGCAGACTGTCATAGATGCCGTTCATCGAGTAGTTACGGATCAAAGCCGAATAACTCAGACCTATATAAATGAGAATGAGTTGAAGGGACTATCTAAGCCTGCATATGTTGAGCTCGTGGGCGTTGTGGTTGCGGTTTTCAGTATTGATGAATTTCATAGGTCTCTCGATGTTGAATTAGAAACCCTTCCGAGCCCTTTTCGCGGTGAACCCACGGGATACAAGCCAGCTAAAACGGGCAACGATATCGGTTTTGTCCCGACCATTCCATATGATGGCGCAATTGGAAATGAAAGAGACTTATGGTCTAAAGGCTTCGGTGCAAATGTTGTTCGAGCATTAAGTTTAGTGCCCGATGCGCTGCGGGACTGGAAGGAGTTGGCCGCGGCTCAGTATATACCTCTAGAAAAGATGCGAGATTACTACCAGGGTGACGCGCGTGCTCTAAATCGACTTCAAATGGAATTGGTTGCCGGGAGAGTTTCTTCGATCAACGAATGCTTTTACTGAACTAATGCACATGCATCGATGCTCCGTGGGAGCGCGAATGGCTCAGGGGTAGAAGTTGATATTCAAGGAATTAACGGGAATGTTGACGCTGCAGCTCTTGGAATAGAATTTGGCGTCTCTCTCATGCGCTTTGCGGAAGCCATAGTCTCACGCGATACACAGTCATTGAAAACTAGTCGGAATAATCTTTTAGATATTGCTGGGCCGAAAGTTGTTGTCGAGGCTGCAGCAGTAGCTGCGAATTTTCAACGTATGGTGCGAATAGCTGATTCGATTGGAATTCCAATTGATGAAATTTCGTCAGAAGTAGGAACTAAAGTTCGTGAAGAACTTGATTTAGCGAAGTTTGCATCAGCGAGGCATACTTCAGATCATTACAAAGATAGTTTGGTTAAATAGTCGATTTAAAGGCTTAGGTATGACGGATGTTTGACTGGAAAATAATTCTTCCTGAGGTTATTGATAACAAATTTAGAGGGCAAAAAGTTGCTTATTACTTTTTCATTTCTTTCACCTGTCTCATGACATGGAGAAGTTTCGTACACATGTTTTTTTTTGAACATGGTCTGTACGAAATAGCCAACTACATCCGATTGGAAGGCGATCCTGATCCGAGTCCTTTAATCCACATGCTTTTTTCAATTTGGGGAATGTCACAACTAATTTTTTGTACTGTTTGTTGGGGTTGTATAGCCAAGATTCGCTCACTAATTCCTGCGCTTTATATTCTTTGGCTTGCTGAATGGACAATAAGAGTTTTTTACTACCCCTTGGTTTTTGCAACGTTGAGCGAAGATGTTTATCGCACTGCAATTCCACCGGGGGCTCTTTACGCTCCCTTTCTAGCTGTTGTATTGATGATTTTTCTGCTTCTTTCAATCATAAAACCTAAATCAACCAAAACGGGAGAATGAAAAGTGGTTGCTACTGATAAGTCGGTGATTATCACATTGGCGGTGCCGGTGTTTTTGATTTTAATTTTGATCGAGTATGCCTATGGTTTACGCGTGGGCAAAAACAACTACAGAATTAGTGATACCTTCACAAGCTTAGGACTTGGTCTGATCAGTAGGTTCCCCCCCATGTTGAATCTTGGTTTTCAAGGTGTTGTATTTGCTTATGTGGGCTCTCAACTTAATCTTAATCTGCTATCAACAAAAAGTGTCTGGACGTGGCTTATAGCCTTTGTTTCTTATGATTTCTTATACTATTGGATGCACCGAATGCATCATGAAATAAAAGTACTATGGGCAACTCATTCTGTTCATCATCATGGGGAAGAGTTCAACCTTTCCACAGCGCTCAGACAAACAAGCACTGGTTGGCTTTGGAAGTGGGTATTTTATTTACCTATTATCCTGATTGGGGTCCCTGCACAGGTGTTTGTGACGGTCGCGGGTATAAATTTGGTGTATCAATTCTGGGTACACACCAAGCATATCGGACATCTTGGAATATTTGAAAAGGTGTTCGTTACTCCTATGAATCATGGTATCCATCATGCTAAAAATCCGGAGTATATAGATGCTAATTACGGTGGGGTGTTCATTTTTTGGGATCGAATTTTCGGGACGTATATTGCCGAAAAATCAAGCATCAAACCAGTTTATGGCACAGTGAAACCTCTGAGGAGTTGGAACCCTATTTGGGCAAATTTTCAGATTTTTTATCAAATGTTTGAGGATACTATTCATACGAAAAGATTAAGTGACAAGTTGAAGATTTGGTATGGGCCTACTAATTGGCGACCAGACGATGTGATCGAAAGAAATCCTAGTTCAGGAAATTTGGTATTTGATGATAAGTTTGATCCTCAGTTAAGCGTCCACCAAAGAGTATATGCTGTTGCTCAGTTATTTTCCGTTGTGATTTTTGCAGGGATACTAGCCAGTACTATTTCGCTGCAAACTTATCAAGAGACTGCGACATTTGGTGTAATTCTTATCTTGGCCGTCCTTCTGACATCCTTGATTCTTGAGAACAAAAGTTATGCCTTTCATTCACAGCTCGTGATTTCTTCTGTTTTGATTCTATTGATATATCATGGACATGTAGCGAGCGAAGAGCTACTAGCTACTCAATTTTTAGAACTTCACGCCATGGCTAACTTAATATTTATTATTGTCATTATGATTGCGAAAAGGTTTGGTATAAATGGCAAGTACGATAAGGCTTTACAGCAAGACTAACTCTCTTTGTTGGCACGAATTGAATGCAGAGTACCTTAAAAAGCAATTTTGATGTAGCCATTTGTGGGGCAGGTCCGGGCGGTGCTGCATTGGCAAGTATCCTTGCTGGCAGGGGCATCAGTACAGCACTGATTGAGAGGCAGTCTGAATTCTCTAATGAGTTTAGAGGCGAAGGCATAATGCCGAGTGGGTATAAAGCCCTGAAGGCTATTGGATTCGATCTAGATAAAGTCATATTACCCTTGCAAAAAAATGTAAGAGCTAAGGTTTATAACCAGGGGAAATCCTTGGTGGACTTTGAGTTTCCTTTCAGTACAAATGGTGGTCTCAGGTGGGTGTCCCAGCCCGCGTTACTGGAGCATATTGTCCAGCATAGCTTGGCCAAAGGGGGGCTTACTTTTTTTCGGGGGAGTCATGTATTCGACGTTCTTCGAGAAAAAAATAGAGTCTCTGGCTTGAGAGTTTCTCAGAAAGGGAAAAAGCTTGATATCAAAGCCAGGGTTATCATTGGGTTCGATGGAAGAGGGTCCATCCTTAGGAGAAAACTTAAGTTTGAGGTTTTAGACTTTGAGCAAATGATTGACGTCATCTGGTTTAAAGTGCCATATCCGCATGAGTTCTTAGATAGTGGGACAGCGTTGGTTAATTTTGTAAAGAAAGGCTTCATGATCTGTCCAGCTTGTTATAACGATGAACTCCAAGTCGGTTGGATTATTGCGAAAAATTCTTACGGAGAAATCAAAAAGCTTGGAGAAGATGCCTGGATTTCTGAGATACAAAAACAATGCCCAAAAGAGCTTGCAGATCATTTAGAGAGGAACAGGGATAATATTTCAGATAAATTTGTTCTGAATGTTGAGCTTAGCCGGTGCACTACTTGGAGTAAAAGTGGGGTTCTTTTGTTGGGTGATGCTGCACACACTATGAATCCGGTCGGAGCACAAGGGATAAATATTGCACTTAGAGATGCGGTTGTGGCAGCGAATCATCTTGTCCCCGTTTTTTCGGGTGAGCCAACTGATCGGAGTTTGGATGTGGCCTTTGGAGAGATAGAGAGAGAAAGGTTACGCGAGGTTGAAATAATTCAAGATTTTCAGAGAAGGCCTCCGACCTTGCTTCATAGGCAGAACTCACTGATTCTCTTTTTGATTCAGAATTTATCTCGCTTAAGCCGCTTAAAGTTCTTTAGGAAAAGAGTTTTGGAACTTGCTGACAAGCTGGCCTATGGAGTTACAAACGTGGAACTCAAGGTTTGATCTAATGGATGAAAGGATTATAAAAAGTCAGAAGTGTATTAATGAGGGAGCAGCATTTTTGGCTGGTATAGAGCCCAGATTTGAACGCGCACTCAAGGTCACTGGAGAACTACCACTGCGATTAAAGCCGGAGGGTTTTGAGAGGCTCTTAGGTGCGATTGTAAGTCAGCAGGTTAGTGTGGCAGCTGCTAATGCTATATGGAAACGCCTTGTTAAAGCTAATCTGAATGGGCCGCGCAAAATTATGAAGGCAAGTGATAATGAGCTACGCGCAGTAGGAATGAGCCGCCAGAAAGTAAGATATGCCCGAGCGCTAGCTGAGGCGAGGATCAATTTTAAATCGCTCAGGTCTTTGTCAACGACGGAAGTTGTCAATCGATTAACTCAAGTGTCTGGTATTGGGATATGGACGGCAGAGATATACACAATGTTTAGTTTGGGTCGAGCCGATGTGTTTGCGGCGGGTGATCTCGCTTTGCAGGAATCAGGAAGATTATTATTTGGCTTGAAAGAAAGACCAACCGAGAAGGAAATTCGACAGATGGCGGAAAGCTGGTCTCCTTGGCGAGCGGTAGCGGCTCGTTTGCTTTGGGCCTACTATGCGCATGCAAAGAATCGGGAGGGGGTTGGGTAATATCTTGTAGGAAAATGAACAGAGGGCAACTACAGAGCCCTCTGTTCTTGACTACTTAATTGGGCGATTTGATTTCCCAGTAACTAACCTTGACATGCTTGGATAGTATGTCGATATCCCAGATAACAAAGTTCACCGCACCAGTGTTCACTGCATCTGTAAAATACGTCCTCAAAGTAGAGCTATCTCTTACAAATGTTCCTCGATGCGGAGTAGTTATCAGCGTGCCATCAGTTAAAAACGTTCTAGCTTCTCCGCTTAGTACACCTCTTGTCCTGTCGCCGTCAACAGATTCCAATACATGTGTGCAAAAAACTGAGCCATAGCCTTCTACTTGGCCCTCAAAGTCGAAAGAAGCACAATCTGATTCAATCGTCATTCTGCTAATTTTTAGTTCACCAGTACCATCCGGATTGTTTAGATCCATTTTCTTCTCCTGTTTGTTTTCTTGTGAGAAGTCATCGCACATGACTCTCATCTAAATTTAATCAATGAGCGATTCGTTCGCCACTACCATGTTGCCATTTGTACGGCGATAAAGTCGTTCATTACTTCCCTAATTTCGCTAACCTCTGAAAAGAACTCGACGGTTGCATCGGTGCTGCATGCGGTGCCATCAAGAAGATCTTCAGCGGATGCAGCTGTTTGAACGACTGCATGAGTAAAACCTGTTTCTCCACTACCAAAAAGACTAAAAAGTGCATGGTGGACAGAATCATCACACCCTTCCCAAAGTTCGGTTAAGGCTTCTGTATAACTTGCGACGTTTTGGGGTTCGACTCTAAAATTGATGAATCGCTTAAATTGATTAGGATTTGAAGCCATGCTTGAATTGCTAGTACTGAGGCCAGTTGCAGAGAAAATCACGTTTGATTCAATGGTAGCTACTTTTGCAAGAGAGGCTTGGAAGGCGGCCCATTGGGCTGAAGTAGCATTTCTCGCTGTATCGCGCTGCATGGATTCAAAGTCGGGCCATATCACCGCTATATTATGGGTTGTTTTGGTAAGTCCATTTGCAAGATTTTGTCGAAGTGCTACTGAGGCAGATCCAGAGGATCCTTCACTTGAGTTCATGTATGAGTTCATAGCAAATAAAAAAGCTGGTGCGTCAGTTACCTTTACATCATAGTTGAAACCCACTTGTGCGTTCAAAGTCGTCGCCTGACAAGTCAAAGCGAAAAAAATAGTCAAAATCACTCTTTTTAGCATCTTTTGTTCCCCTAGTTAGGTATAAAATTACAAACTATTCTCAAAATGAGAAATCACAACCTACGCCCAAAATATTACATTTATGTGACAGATTAATTTATAGACTAGGTATTCTGTTAACTAAAAAGGGCGACAAGGATTCAGTCAAAATGAGTGAATATTTTGAAAAAACCTCGAAAGCTCGTCATGAGCAGTTAATGATGAAGGCGCTAGAGCAAGCGCATTTAGCGAAAACTAAAAATGAGGTGCCTGTGGGCGCGGTATTAGTGGATTGTGACACAGGGGAGCTCATTGCCGAGGGGCACAATCAACCTATAGCGAATAACGACCCAACCGCCCATGCGGAAATTGTGGTTCTTCGAAGAGCAGCGCAAATTAGGGAGAACTACCGTCTCCCGCGGACAGCCATTTATGTTACCCTTGAGTCTTGTACAATGTGCATCGGTGCAATGCAACATGCGCGTGTAGATTCGCTTATTTTTGGAGCAAAGGAAACCAAAGCTGGAGCACTGGTGAGCCATCTAAGACTAGCCGATGAGCCTTTTTATAATCACCATGTGAGTGTGTTGGGAGGCATCCTAGAAAAGCAATGCGCAACTTTATTAACTGAATTTTTTCGTGAGAAGAGAAAATAAGTCATCGGGCTTTTTAAACATAAAAACGCCGGTGAAATTTAGGCTGATTTTCAACTTCGTTGGCAGTCACAATCTACTTTCTGGATAATTTATCGATGGAATCGATTTATGGGGCCACGGCTCTCTCAGCTTTTAAATCTTCAAAATTACTCGGCACATTAAAAATATCCCACCCAGCGGTGTGTTCGCTTAGTGCCCAATTTGTGCATCTTCTGGACTGTGATTCTGATTTTTTAGCTTCTGAATCTAAGCTTTTGAATTCGCTTTTATCTTATGGAGAGAGTTATGTGAATTCGGCTGGTAGGAAAGAAAAGATCATAAAAAGATTAGTCGTGCCTAGAGAAGGAACGGTATCACCTTGGTCGAGTAAAGCTACGGACATACTCCATAATTGCGGCTTGTCAAATATCTCTCGCATTGAGAGGGGGATTTTATTCTATATCGGACTGACAGAAGATCCGTTGAAACATATTGTCAAAGATATAGATCAGTATTTGCATGACCGGATGACTCAAATCGTCTTAAATGAAATTCCCGAAGCGGAAATGCTCTTTTTGTCAGCCAACCCGAAGCCAGTTCGGTCTATAGATATTACAAAAGAAAAGAATGCTCTTTAAAAGTCTAACAGGCTAATGGGTCTTGCTTTGGCAAAAGACGAAATTGACTACTTGTATGATCAATTCAAAGCTTTGGGTCGTAACCCCAATGACGTAGAGCTTATGATGTTTGCACAGGCAAATTCAGAGCATTGTCGACACAAGATATTCAATGCTGATTGGACAATAGATGGTACACCGCGGGCGCAAACCCTCTTCGGCATGATTCGAAATACAAAACAGGCTTCCCCTCAAGGGGTACTTTCAGCCTACTCAGATAATGCTGCCGTGATGCGCGGTAATTCAAGTTCTCGCTTTTACCCAAGCCCATCGTCCAAGGAGTATGTTTTTAGCGAGGAGCCGGTCCACATTCTCATGAAAGTTGAGACGCATAACCATCCAACAGCAATTGCCCCTTTCCCAGGCGCGTCAACTGGATCGGGTGGAGAAATTCGAGACGAGGGTGCTACCGGTCGTGGTGCAAAACCAAAAGCAGGACTCACTGGTTTCAGTGTTTCAAATCTGCGAATACCTGATCTGCCTCAGCCTTGGGAAGAAGATTTCGGTAAACCTGAACAAATTGCCTCTGCTTTGGAGATAATGATAGATGGACCGTTGGGTGGCGCTGCCTTTAACAACGAATTTGGGCGGCCTAACCTGTGCGGATACTTCAGGACCTTGGAAGACACGTTTATTAATGAGAGTGGAGAGGAAGAGGTTAGGGGTTACCATAAGCCCATCATGATCGCTGGCGGACTTGGGAACATTCGGGAAAGCCACATTGAAAAGGGCGAAATAGAAGTAGGAGCAAAGCTGATTGTTCTCGGGGGCCCAGCAATGCTTATTGGCTTGGGTGGAGGGGCAGCCTCGTCGATGGCTTCTGGAACCAGTAATGAGGAATTAGATTTTGCTTCAGTTCAACGGGAAAACGCTGAGATGGAAAGAAGATGCCAGGAGGTGATAGATCAGTGTTGGCAGCTTGGAGAGAAGAATCCGATAGCGTTTATTCATGACGTGGGAGCCGGAGGGCTGTCAAATGCTTTACCTGAACTTGTTAAAGACGGTAATCGCGGAGGTAAGTTTTATCTTAGAGATATCCCAAATGCTGAGCCGCAGATGTCGCCGCTAGAAATTTGGTGTAACGAGTCACAAGAGCGTTATGTGCTAGCTGTATCGCCGAGTTCGCTTAGTCAATTTGAGAGTATTTGTGCGAGAGAAAGGTGTCCATTCGCCGTTGTTGGAGAAGCTATTGAAGAGAAACGGATCGAGCTAATCGATTCGCACTTTGAAAACAAACCAATTGACTTACCTATGGAGCTCCTCTTTGGGAAACCACCTAAAATTGCCCGTAGCGCTCTTTCGGGATTGGTAGCAAAAAGAGAGTTTGATACAAAGGCCATAAAATTGGCCGATGCCGTGGCGAGAGTGCTCTCGTTACCTTCAGTAGCCGATAAGAGTTTTCTGATAACGATAGGAGATCGGTCGATCACTGGTTTAGTCTGTAGAGATCAAATGATTGGTCCGTGGCAAGTGCCCGTCGCGGATGCTGCGGTAACGGCAAGCTCATTCATTGGTTATTCTGGTGAGGCTATGGCTATGGGTGAGAGGCCCCTGCTTTCCTTAGTTGACTCGGCAGCATCAGGTCGTATGGCTATCGGAGAAGCCATAACAAACATCGCCTCAACCGAGATTGAGAATATTGCAGATATTAAGCTCTCTGCCAATTGGATGGTTGCGTCCGGCCATGGCCATGAGGATGCTAAGCTTTATGAGGCAGTCCGAGCAGTAGGTATGGATTTATGCCCCAAGCTAGGTATTTGCATTCCTGTCGGGAAAGACTCAATGTCAATGCGAACTGTTTGGGAAACCGACGGACAAGAAAAAAGTAATACTGCACCTCTGTCACTCATTGTTTCTGCTTTTGCTCCTGTAACCGATGTGCGAAAAACATTAACTCCTGAGTTTGCGAGATCTCAAGGCAAGACAGGGATTTTCCTAATAGACCTTGGGCGCGGTAAAAATCGTATGGGCGGTTCGGCATTTTCTCAAGTATATAGAAAGCAAGGAGCTAAAGTACCTGATTTGGATGATCCAAAAGACTTGATCAACTTCTTTGAATTTATTCAGGCATGTCGAAACGAAGGTATATTGCTGGCCTACCACGACCGATCGGATGGTGGATTATTTACGACAATAGCAGAAATGTGTTTTGCATCGCATTGCGGCATTGACGTGCAACTAGAGGGTTTAACGCCGGACAACTCCATTGTTGAGGTTCTTTTTAATGAAGAGCTAGGTGCGGTCATTCAGGTTTCTGCAGTGGATATAGAACGCATTGAACTTTACGCGGGAAAATACAATTTGAAAGATTGTATCTTTCGAATCGGCGAGTTAAATGATACTGATAAGGTTAATATCAGGTTGGCCGAAGGCACACTGTTTAGTGAAGATCGCATTTCCCTTCATAGGACTTGGTCTGAAACGACCTTTCATATGCAAAGTATTCGAGACAACTCAGAGTGTGCGCTCGAAGAATACGATTTGATATTGGATAGGAGCAATCCTGGTTTAGAACACGATTTGAGTTTCAATATAAAAGAGAATATTGCTGCCCCATATCTAAATTTAGATGTGAAGCCAAAAGTAGCTGTGCTTCGTGAGCAGGGCGTAAATGGGCAAGTAGAAATGGCGGCCGCATTCAGTCTTTCTGGATTCTCAGCAGTCGATGTCCATATGACGGATATAATCGAAGGTCGTATTTCACTGGAGCAATTTAACGTGATGGTCGCTTGTGGCGGGTTTTCTTATGGTGATGTCTTGGGTGCCGGGGGCGGTTGGGCTAAATCAATTTTATTCAATGAGCGGCTGAGCAAGCAGTTTCAATTATTTTTTGAAAATCCGAATACGTTGACTCTGGGCGTTTGTAACGGGTGCCAAATGTTATCAATTTTAAAAGATTTGATACCCGGAGCTTCTCAGTGGCCACTTTTTGCGAAAAACCGATCTGAGCAATTCGAGGCTAGATTCCCTTTGGTGAAAATAGAGTCATCGGGTTCAGCTTTTCTCTCTGGAATGGATGGCTCACTTTTTCCTATCGCAGTCGCTCATGGTGAGGGTAGAGCTGAATTCTCTTCTTCGCAGCACTTGAAATCCTTTGAAGAATCAGGATTGGTGAGTATCAGGTATGTCGATAATCTTGGAAACGTCGCGATAAAATACCCATCTAATCCAAATGGGTCACCCGGTGGTTTGGCCGGAGTTTGTAGCTCGGATGGACGTGCAACTATAATGATGCCGCATCCAGAGCGAGTCTTTCGAGCTTGTCAAAATTCTTGGCATCCTAAAGAGCTGGGTGAGTCAGCACCAAGCAGCCGGATGTTCCAGAATGCGAGAAATTGGTTCGACTAAAATGGCAAAGTCAAATCTTTGTAAAATTGAGTTCTATGTTCCAGAAACCCATTTGGAGGCTGTAAAAAATGCAATGTTTGAGACTGGTGCGGGAAAAGTTGGCGCTTATGACTCTTGTGCGTGGCAAACATTGGGGCATGGGCAGTTTCGGCCAAAGAAGAGTAGCGACCCTTATATAGGAACTAAAGGATCAGTTGAAACTGTTTCAGAATTTAAGGTGGAAATGGTTTGTGAAGGGGCAGTTTTGTCAAAAGTGATTTTAGCGCTCAAAGAGTCGCACCCTTATGAGGAAGTTGCTTACTCTGTTATTCAACTATGGTCTGGTGACTGAACTTCGTTGCAACTGATGAGTTCCGTTGACACGGTTCGATCTTCATTGTGGCGCACATTAAACATTCGAACTGGGAAATGCCCAGAACGTGTATCTTCAAAATATTGTTTGATAGTTGTCTTCACCACTGGGAAGGCTATTTCGCTCCAAGGTATTTCTTTCTCTTGATATAGCTCTACTTCTTCAGATTCGACTCCGGCGGAAAAATTCAAATTAGCGAGTTCAGCCCGGAAGAAGATGTACACTTGATTTATGGTTGGTAAATTAAAAAGTGTATAAAGGCTGTCTGGTTTTATAATCAACTCAGCACCGGCTTCTTCTTTAGTTTCTCTAATAGCACCGGCCAGAGACGATTCGCCGTTTTCCATGAAGCCAGCAGGTAAAGTCCACTTACCTTTTCTGGGTTCAATGGCCCTTTTGCAAAGTAAAATTTTATTTTTATAAACTGGAAGCGTACCAACTACATTTTTTGGGTTCTGATAAAAAATTGTATTACACGAATCACAGCAGTACCTCGCTCGATTATCTCCTTCTGGTGTGCGAAGAACCAGGCTGGCAGAACAATGTTGGCAGTAATTCATTAGACTCGATTGCATTGGTTTGTTAGAAAATCTAGAAATCTTTAGTTCATCATTGCTTCATAGACCATTCGATTCGCAATATTTGCATTGAAGGGTGCTCTTGCGCCTCCTCTTTTCTGCTCCATATATATCATATAAAAATCATTTTCTTTGTCTACCGCGAAATATGTTCCAGCTATACCCCGCCATCCAAAGTTATGAGGCCCATCTTCTTTATCAGTGGTCGGCTGTAGATGAAATCCGAGACCCCAATTTCCTCGGTTGCCGTAAAAGAAAAACTCTCTAGAAACATCGTTGCCAATTTTCTTTTCGCGCATCACGTCTAGGGTTGACTCTTCAATGATACGATTCCCTCGATATTGTCCCCCGTTAAGAAGCATCTCAGCGAATCGCACATAGTCTTCCGTTGTAGAATTCAAACCACCATCCCCAGACAGCATTCTTCGGGGGATGGTGTTGTCTCCCAACTGGGCACCCTGGGCTGGTTCAGCTATTCGATATTTCTTACTCTTTGGTACCCAGAAACTAGTTTCATCCATACCAAGAGGTTCAAAAATTCTCTCTTGCAAGATAATATCTAGTGTCTTTTCTCCAGCAACTTCCAGAACGGCGCCAAGGACATTTGTCGAGTGGCCGTAATGCCATGCTGTCCCAGGCTCGAAATGAACTGGCAGCGACCCTAACTTTGCCGCAAATTCTTGTGCTGTAAAGTCCCCTCTCAGCTCGGTCGTATATCTTTCCGCTAAGTCGCTATCTGAAAAGATATTTTGAATAATGCCGGATTGGTGAGTAAGCAAATTTTCTATTGTTATTGAAGACTCGGCGGGTCTTGATATTCCTGTTTCAGGGTCATTTATTTTTAAGTTGGCAAATTCGGGTATGTACTTTTCCAAAGGGTCGTTTAGATCAATTAGACCATCTTCAACCATGGTCATGATTGCCACACTAATAATTGGCTTGGTCATTGAAAAAATCCGGAATATGGTGTCCTTATTCACCGGAGTAAGGCCCTCTGGGCTCTGCATACCGACTGCCTCGAGCATTCCTACGCCGAGGCTATTGCCGACTAAAAGTAGTGCACCAGGAATGAAATCACCATCAACTGCCGTCTGCATGGCTTTTCTAATTTCCTCGACCTCGCTTTGATCGATACCGAAATTAGTCGAGTGCACTTCCTTGATAGAGGTCTGTGTTAACGCACTGTACGAGCTGGCGGTCTGAGAATTGAGAGGAATGGGAACTATCAGGAAGAATGCTAAAACGGTTAGGCTTCTTTTGAAAAGAGACATAGGACTCCGGTATTTTTCTCATTGGGTTTTGGGCGTTGATGTTAGCGGAAGCAGCACACGTCGACAATGAGTTTTACTCGAAGTTTAATGTAGGTTTTTACAAAAAGTCCCTCAGAAGCGACCGCGTAACCTCCCGCTTTAGTGGTCCACAAGTGTGCTTATAGGCAAGGTGTTCGCAATGGATGTACCAATCTGCCCCGTTCTTTGCAGACCCTACTGAGTCATCGTCGAACTCAAATCTTAAAAAGTGAACGGATGAAGTTTTTTCATCCGTGGATCTTGGTAAATCTTCATTTGCGATTGGATACACCTTATCGTGGCCATCAATTTCGATAGATATTAATTCTTCGACTCCTACTAGCTGCTTCAGGCGGTCGTGCCGCTCCTCTGCATTTGGATACTCGAGCATCATTGTGACTTTAAGGTTTTTCCCATCAGGTATTAACGGATTGTAGACGGCCAACTCTTCGAGAATCTCTTCCTCTTCATTGAGCTTCTCAGCCCGCATCAGTTCTTGTATTTGATATCTCATGACCATATAGTCTTCAAAATGGAGCATCATATTTTTTCCAACTTGGACACGTCTAGTTTTCTTGTGTTCCATGATGGATTGTCTAATGGTGTCTCTCTGTGCCTCATACATTTTATTTGGCAGCAAGTCAGCGTAAGAAATTTTCTTCATTTGTTAAACCTTTAAAAATTATACCTATTCGGCTGTGTTAGATTCCGTATGCTTTGCAAAGCATTTCTAGCGGATGCGTAGTTATGTGCCCGGTTTTTAAGTTAGCTTCTAAATGTTTTCCAGCAACTGGGCAGTCGCTCCCGTAATGATCGGATTCATGAGCTTTAATCTGTCTTACTACTGGGGCAGCTATTTTGTTAGCAAATTCCATCGTCTCGCTTTTGACTCCATACGTGCCGTCATGGCCGGAACAACGCTCAATATTCTTTACCTTCGTATTAGGTACGAGCTCAAGGATTTGCTTTGTTTTGGGTCCAATATTCTGAACTCGCTGATGGCAGGCGACATGGTAACTCACAGTGCCTAAACTGTTTATGAATTCAGTGTTAAATTTCTTGTTTTTGTGAAGTAAGTGCAAGAATTCGAAAGGATCGAAAAATGCCTCGGCAACGCGGGAGACTTGCTCATCATCGGGAAACATTAGGGGTAGTTCTTGTTTGTACATCAAGACACACGAGGGGATTGGTGCCACGATTTTTAATCCTTTTTGCACCGCGTCAAAAAGAGGCGGGATGTTAAGTTCTTTTAACCTTGTAACAGATTGAAGATCTCCAAGTTCTAATTTAGGCATTCCACAACAATGCTCTCTTTCTAACAGCTCCACAGGAATTTCATTGTGCTTCAGGATCTTCGTTAAACTTTCGATGATCGATGGTTCGTTATAGTTGCAGTAGCAAGTAGTGAATAACGCGACTGATTGTTGTGATGCTTCTTCTTGGAGGTTACTAGTGCCCTCTGTGTTAGAGCTCAATTTCTTGATTCTACTTCGACCAGTTTCTTTTTGATAAGCTGGAAGTGTCGCTGCTTCGTGAATGTCTAGAGTTTTGTCTAGGGCCTTTCTAACGGTTTTTGACTGAACTCCCCAGTTAACAACGTCATTAAGAATAGGTTTTGAGGCAACTTTGCCTATCATGTCCGTGCTAGTTATCAGTCTGTCTCGAAGTTTTGTTTTCCCGTTTTTGAAGTTTACCGCTTTAGATCTTAACATTAAGTGGGGAAAATCTACGTTCCATTCATGCGGTGGAACATACGGGCATTTTGAGAGATAGCAGAGGTCACAAAGATAGCACTGGTCGACGACTTTATCATAATCAGTCTTGGCTACACCATCCACCTCCATGGTTTCCGATTCGTCTATTAGATCGAAGAGGGTTGGGAATGCGTTACACAGACTTACGCATCGACGGCAGGTATGGCAGATGTCGAAGACGCGTTCTAACTCTTCATTTAAGCTTTTTTCGTCCCAGAACTTTGGATCATTCTGGTTAAGAGGGTTGCGGGTAGGCGCGTCTAACCCGCCCTCTCTGCCGTAATCGGACATCAAAGTGCTCCTAAGTTCTACTCTTTAAAACCACCCGCCGCTCGCATGGGGCGGCGGGGTTAGATGTACTTCAGTCTTCTAACGAATCCAAAGCTTTTTGAAACCGATTCGCATGAGAGCGCTCGGCCTTAGCCAGTGTTTCCATCCAATCAGCTATTTCTTCAAACCCTTCATCTCGGGCGTCTTTCGCCATTCCCGGATACATGTCTGTATACTCATGTGTTTCTCCGGCCACTGCCGCCTTTAAATTGCTTTCAGTGTCGCCAATGGGAAGCCCTGTTGCTGGGTCCCCTACCTCTTCCAAATACTCTAGGTGTCCATGGGCATGTCCCGTTTCTCCCTCGGCCGTCGAGCGGAAAAGTGCCGATACATCGTTATGACCTTCTACATCGGCTTTTTGTGCGAAGTAAAGATATCTCCTGTTTGCTTGTGATTCGCCAGCAAAAGCTGCTTTTAAATTTTCTTCAGTTTTAGAGCCTTTTAAAGACATTTTCTTCTCCCAGGTTAAAGTTCTATAAGTGGCGATTGTCGCTTAAGCCACAGTAGCGGATCGTCTATACCAATCCTCTACGCGTAGTTTACGATTTGAGTTTAATCAAATCTAATAGATTTTTTTAATGAAGTAATCGGTTTTATCGATTAATATCTTTTCGCATGACTCCTTCCGTAAAACAAATTCGCTATATCTGTGCGGTAGCTGACTACAGGCATTTCAGCAAAGCGGCAGAAGCATGCTTTGTTACACAATCGACGCTCAGCGCGGCTATTCAGGATTTAGAATCACAATTAGGAGTGGTCATTTTTGAGCGGAGTAAAAGGTCTGTTCTGATTACACCCTCGGGCGAAAAATTATTAGACCAGGCTCGAAAAATATTGGGAGAAATTGAAGACTTCGTCAGTCTAGCGAAGACGAGTCAAGATCTGCTGACAGGAGATATTCGTCTCGGTGTCATTCCGACGATCGGTCCCTTCATGCTTCCTACCCTGTTAAAGGAGTTAAGGGATAGTTATCCTAAACTGGGGTTGTACCTTAAAGAAGATATGAGTGCGAAGCTCTATCGCCATCTTCAACAGGGAGAGCTCGATTTGATTGTACTGGCATTCCCTTATTCGCTTCCTGAAATGGATACGGTAAGCCTGTTCAAAGATGAATTCCTACTTTGTTTATCTCCTGGGCATAAATTGGAGAGCTCTAAAAAGATTAGACAGTCACAGTTGCGAGGGCAGAGTCTATTGCTACTTGAGGAAGGGCATTGTCTAAGAGACCATGCCTTAGAGGCTTGCAAATTAGAAAAAGCTGATACGAATCTAGTTTATCAAGGGACAAGCCTACATACGCTAGTCCATATGGTTGCTAATGGTTTAGGCGTTACACTGTTACCGCAAATTGCTGTTACGGCTGAGGTTCTGGGAGATACTAAATTACAATTGAAAAAGTTTACTAAAGAAAATGTGAGTCGAGAAATCGGTTTGGCTTGGAGAAAGTCCGATCCAAGACGAGATGAATACCTTCTTCTCGCTGATTTTATCCGACAAAATGTATTGAATCGTCAAAGCGATTAACAAATTATTTTAGGGGCGATTGAGTAAGAGACTCAACCTTCAGTATTTTAAATCAGGATACCTGTTTTCTCGTCACGATGTGAGTGCAACAAGCTAGGCACCAAGGGCGTTTATTTAAAAGCGATGTTTAATTTTAAGAGTACCCAGATCCATTTATGGATTGCCGATTTGGATTACTTTGATTTTTTTGAGGTTCAGTCGGAATCTGCTGCTTGGCTTTCTGGAAACGAAATTGGTCGGTTAAATCATTATCGGTCTAGTACCCGACGAAAACAGTTTTTGCTTGGGCGTGTGCTTTTGAGGGTCGTTCTAAGCAAATACGCTGAGGTGGCGCCCGAAACTTGGAAATTTCAGACCAATTCACATGGTAAACTCTTCCTTGATCCAAGTCATGGATTGCCAATATTCTTCAACCTTTCGCACGCTGACAACCGCGTGATAATTGCGGTATCGAGTATAAGAGATTTGGGGATTGATATAGAGTCGATGCATAAAAGAAGGGCGTTCCTCAAAATAGCAAATCGTTATTTTGCGCCGGATGAGATTAAGAGCCTTAGTAATCTCTCGACGCCCTTGCAGGCGCCTCGATTTTTTGAGCTATGGACATTGAAGGAATCTGTCTTAAAAGCTTGCGGGTTTGGTCTATCTGGCAACCTTTCTCGAGTTAGATTCACTTTTCCATCCGAGGATAAATTAAGTTTGGACTTTGATTCGAGTAATAATGATTTGGCGAATTGGCAGATTTGGCAAATTGAAATTTCGAAGCCTTACTTTTTGGCACTGTCGGCAAAAAGTGCTGGAATAAAAATAACAGAAATTGAAACGCAAAAGTTTCTTTCTCTAGAGCAAACCGTTCCCGAAAAGACTCACATACTCCGCAGTAATTAAAACGGATATTTTTCGATATGTAACGAGGTTTAATTATCGACTTAACAAAAATTCGAGCGCAAACTTTGATCCATAGAATCCCGTAATCAAGAAAGCGAAACCTATAAGGGTCCATCGAACTGCAGCGGTTCCTCTCCATCCGATTTTGTGTCGTCCCCAGAGTAGGACAGAAAAAACCAACCATGCAAGTACTGAGAAAAAAGTCTTATGAATCACTCCGTCTCGGCCCCAAGTGTCTTCGATGAATAAAAATCCCGCGATTATTCCTAAACTCAGTAACAACTGCCCAACCCATAATAATTCAAACAAGAAAGTCTCCATGTCTTGAAGTGGCGGGAATCTACTAATGACTCCACCAGTAACGTGATTTTTAAGCTGGCGGTTTTGGAAGGCTAAGAATGTTGCTTGCAAGGCAGCTATTGTTATGAAGCTGTATGCAAGTACTGATGTTAAAACATGTGTCGCTAGCCCAACATTTAGTTCCGTGGCAGGCAACGGGCTCTGCTTATACAATGATGCAGCAATCG
>ERZ802830.1613-NODE-1613-length-21326-cov-11.3345_pt1 | contig 21326 bp, 19 predicted proteins | sample MGYA00345654_ERZ802830 | MGnify/ENA primary metagenome ERZ802830 (study PRJEB30503, sample SAMEA104212375) | marine metagenome | biome: Westerlies Biome; feature: [SRF] surface water layer (ENVO:00010504) within the epipelagic zone...; material: water...
AAAAGAGATCTCTAGAAATAATACAAAGACTGAAGATATTTTACCAGAAGCATTTGCATTAGTTAGAGAAGCTAGCAAAAGAACAATCGGCCAGAGGCATTATGATGTACAACTCATGGGTGGAATTGTTCTACATCAAGGAAAAATAGCTGAGATGAAAACTGGAGAAGGAAAAACTCTAGTTGCTACGCTTTCAGCTTTTTTAAATGCATTGTCGGGAAAGGGCGTTCATATAATTACTGTAAATGATTATTTAGCCAAAAGAGATGCGGAATGGATGGGAAAGATTTACAAATTTTTAGGTTTAACAGTTGGTTGTCTTACAAGTGAAACTCTAGATGAAGATCGGAAAAAAATTTACGAATCTGATATTATTTATGGGACAAATAATGAATTCGCATTTGATTATTTAAGAGACAATATGAAGCTATCCTTAACAGATATGGTTCAACGAGAATTTAAATATTGTATTGTTGATGAAGTAGACAGTATTCTAATTGATGAAGCAAGAACGCCTTTAATAATTTCTGGTCCAGTAGAAGAGTCTTCTACAGAATATTTCTTATGTAATAAGATTATAAATGAATTGAATGACAAGTTATATAAAGTCGATGAAAAAGATAGAAATGTAACATTAAATGATCAAGGAATTGATGAGGTTGAAAAAAAACTTAAAGAAATTAATTTATTGAAAGGTGAAAATTTTTATGATCCAAGAAATTTATCTTTAGTACATCACATAAATCAATCATTAAAAGCAAATGTTCTTTTTCAAAAGGACAAAGACTACATTATAAAAGATAATTCGGTTCAAATTATCGATGAATTTACTGGACGTGTTTTAGATGGAAGAAGGTACTCTGACGGTTTGCATCAAGCGATTGAAGCTAAAGAAGGTGTGCCAATACAAAACGAAAATCAAACTTTTGCTTCCACTACTTATCAAAATTATTTTAGATTATATGCAAAGCTCTCTGGAATGACAGGTACAGCTATGACAGAAGCTTCTGAATTCTTTGATATTTATAAACTCGACGTTGTAGATATTCCAACAAATGTCAAAGTTGAAAGAGTAGATTTAAATGATCAAATATATAGAACTGAAAAAGAAAAAATTGCTGCTATTATTGATAATATTAAAAGATCAAATCAAAATGGTCAGCCTATTTTAGTTGGAACAACAAGTATTGAAAAATCAGAGGAACTTTCAAAATGTTTAAAGGATAATCATATTGCACATAATGTTCTTAACGCAAAGCACCACGAACAGGAAGCATCAATAATAGCTCAAGCAGGTAGACTAGGGTCAGTAACAATTGCAACTAATATGGCCGGACGTGGAACTGATATACAACTTGGGGGAAACTTAGAATTAAGAAAGACAGAGACAAAAGATTTACAAGCTGAACTAGGATTATTTGAAAAAGAAAAGAAACAAGTCATGGACGCAGGTGGCTTACTTGTAATTGGAACTGAAAGACACGAAAGTAGACGGATTGATAACCAATTGAGAGGTAGGTCAGGACGTCAGGGAGATAAGGGTAAAACAATATTTTTTCTAAGCCTAGAGGATGATTTAATGAGAATTTTTGGATCAGAAAGAATTGATACCATGCTTCAAAAGCTTGGATTAAAAGAGGGTGAAAGTATTGATCATCCATGGATAAATAAAGCTCTTGAAAAAGCTCAACAAAAAGTAGAGGCAAGAAACTTTGAAATAAGAAAATCACTTTTGCAATTTGACGATGTTATGAGTGATCAAAGAAAAGTAATTTACGAGCAAAGATTAGAGATCTTAAAAACTAATAATATTTATCGTACTACTGATAATTTTTTTGAAGATGTGTCTAATGGTATTGTTGCTTATACTCAATTATCTATTGAAAATTTAGATAAAAGTATTCTTAAATCAAAAATTGAAAGAATTTTAGGAAACAAGTTAACTGACTCGGATGTTGATGCATTTATTAAACTCAATAGTAAAGACAAAATAACCAAATTAAAATCAAAATTTGAGGAAAAAAGAAAGGATAGAATAAATAAAGTAGGCGATGAAGTAAACAAAGATATTGAAAAAAAAATATTTTTGCAAAATCTGGATTTCGAATGGAGAAGTCATTTGCAATACTTAGAGCAATTAAGGCAAGTTATTGGTCTTAGAGGTTATGGACAAAAAAATCCAATTGACGAATATAAAAGAGAAAGTTTTTCTTTATTTCAAAATTTATTAGAAAAAATAAAAGAGAATATTGTCATTTTCTTATCAAATATAGAGATAACAATAGCAGATCAAATGCAAGATGATTTGTCCAAGGATGTTACAAAAAATCAAAGAATTGAAGGCTGTCTGCTTAATGATAATAAAAAAAATAAAATTTCTAGAAATGAAAAATGCCCAGCAACAGGCAAAAAGTTTAAATCTTGCTGCGGATCTTTAATTTAAAAAATAAAATAAAAAAGAAATTACCATCAAACCCAAGCATATTAATACTATGTTTCTTTTTTTTGCAAACACGTCTTTTAAGCTGACTTGACTTATTGTTTCAAACGAAACGAGGTCAGGTTGCAAGTTTTCACCAATACTTTTAAATTTATCTTTTCTTTCTTGAAGTATTTCATTAGAAGATTTTAATTCAAAAGATTTAATTGTCTCGTATATATTTCTTTTTATTTCTTTCGCCATAAATTCTGGGTTTCTATGTGCGCCACCTTTAGGTTCTTGTAAAATTTGATCAATAATTTTATTTTTGTATAAATCTTGAGCAGTTAAATGCATTGCATAAGCTGCGTCTTTAGATTTAGTGGCGTCTTTCCATAAAATAGCTGCACAGCCTTCGGGTGAAATTACAGAATATATAGCATGCTCTAACATTAAAACTTTATTAGAGGTTGCTAGCGCAATTGCACCGCCTGAACCTCCCTCGCCGATTACAATAGATATGATAGGAACTTTTAAACTTAAGCAACAATTTATGGATTGAGCTATTGCTTCGGCTTGACCTCTTTCCTCTGCACCTTTGCCAGGAAAAGCACCTGGAGTATCAATCATTGTAATCACCGGAATGTTATAGTTTTCAGCTAACTTCATTAATCGGATACATTTTCTATATCCCTCTGGTTTCATCATTCCAAAATTTCTATTAATTCTTGAGGCTGTATCATTTCCTTTTTCTTGGCCAATGACTAAAACAGACTTTTTATTAATTGTAGCAAAACCCGTTATTACTGATTGATCCTCACCAAAATTTCTATCGCCTGATAACTTTTGAAAGTTTTCAAAAATAGAAGATATATAATATTCTGCCTTTGGTCTAAACTCATGCCTAGCTAACATGGTTTTTTTCCAGCCATCTAAGTTTGAATAAATCTCATCAATTTTAGTTTTAATTTTATTTTCAATGTCGTTTATTTGTGAATTTTTGATTGTTGATAGACCATCCTCTTGATTAAAAGGGTTCTTTAATTCCTCGAGGTTTTTATCAAGTATTTCAAGGTCCTTTTCAAAATCCAAGTAATTCATTTAATTTTATAAGCTAAATTCGTTATCTATAAATATTTTTCTAAAGTTATCTTGTTTCATCTTATCAAAAACTTTTACTATGGCTAATATATCCCTAGTATAATTGTTATTATTTTCATCTAAATTGCTAATAAATATCAATGTCTTTAAAAGGGCCTCATCATTTAATTTTTTTTCAAGGGCATTAAAGATTTCATTGGGAATATAAATTTTTTCATTATAAATGAATTTAGATACTGAACCAGGCAAGTCTATTTTAGCTCTTTTCAACAAATTAATTAAGGCTATATCTTTGTTATTTAACTTATATTCCTTGTTTCTAATCTTTTTATCAAAATTACTAAGTAATTTAATTATTTTTTTTTTATCTTTTTTTATAATTTTTTTGTTAAGCAATTTTTTAAGTTCTGAAGAATATATATAATTATTATCAAATTCAGTATTAATTTTATTCTTATTTTTATTATATGCTTCAATTTGCTTGGCAAGTTTATCACTGACAAGATCTTTTCTAGTATTTAAAATCTTAGTCAGCTCATCATAATAAACTGGCTCTGCAATTTTCGTTAACCCATTAAGTATCAGTTTTTCCTTTAGGCTATTTAATATTTTGATTTTACTTTCAGGTTTTTGAGCTAATAACATGGCCTGATATAATATTGCATGTGACTCTGGTCTTTTTAATTTTTGTACAGCATCATTAACTTTGAAAATTTGCCCAAAAGAAAAATTATACTTTTTATAAATTTCTAAAATTTTGTTACTTTGGTATAAATTTTCGTTTGCCGACCGTTCTAAAAAAATAACCAATTCATTTAATTTTTGTTTTTCATCAGGAGAACTTTTTTCCATAGTTTCCTCTAAAAGTTTATTAGCTATACCACTTTTAAAAAAATAATTTCTTAATTCTTTGCTTTTTGAAAAATCTTCAAATCGAATTACATAATCATCACTTACTTTTAATGTTAGGTGTGAATTAAAAACACTATCAAATTTTTTTAAACCTCTGTTTTCACTAATACCGGTCATAAAATTAATTTTTTCAATAAAAAAAATGTCTAAGGAATTTGTTTCACGAATTAATTCAAGTTGAGAAAGGGCTTGTTTATTTTTTTTATTATGAACTAAACAAAAAATCTTATATTTGTCTAAATTTATATTTTGAGCTGAAATATTTTTTAAATTTACATATTTACAAGCTCTATCAGTTTGTCCCTGGGATAAATAATTTAGAAATAAAAAATTAATTAATTTTGCATTATTATTAATTATTCTATTTTGGCTTACCACTTTATCGATAAGATCCATTTTCTGACTTTTAATTAACCAATCTGAAATAAACGCTAAGTGCATAGAGCCTTTATCTGGAAAGCTTGCTAAATTAGTTTTTGTAAACAAAATTTTTTCAGAGAGAGCATTTAAACTCCTTTTATTTTTCTGTAATAAAGTTTTTTTAAAACGATCGTAAGTGTTTTGATCTATAAGTGACCAAATATTTAAGCTTATTGTTGTTTCTTGTGGTTCGTATAATCCAAAAATAATTTCATTATCATTAATTTTATCTGATTGATTAATTTCATTTATACTTAAATCGAGTTTACCTTTATCAAAGACTGTTGCAGGTAAATCTTTATTTAAATTATTATCTTCTTTTATTTTCTTATCTTCATTCTTTTGTATATTAATTTCTTTAGATTTTTTCCAAATATCCTTTGGTTCTCCATTTGAAAAATTTGTTAAACAAAACAAAATTAATAGTAGAGTTGATGTAAATATTTTACTTAATTGTAATAACAATATCATTAGATAATTTTTTTTTACTTTTTTTTGTATCAGGTGAAATATCCAAATAGTTTACTAAGTACATAGCTCCATAAACAATTATTAATGTAGGTATAATTTTTCTAAATATCAGTTTTTTAATCATTTAATTATGTTTTATAAACATTTTAGTCAAAAATATGTTATTAAATGATTATTAATCTTACGTAATGTTAAAAACAATAGTTTTAATCGGCATGATGGGGTCAGGGAAAACATCTGTGGGTAAAGAATTGGCTAAAAAGTTAAATCTTGATTTTATTGATATTGACCAAGAAATTGAGAAAAAATATGAAATGACTATTTCTGAAATTTTTCAAACAAAAGGTGAGCATTATTTTAGAAAAATAGAAGAAAATATGTCATGTAAATTGATTAATGGAAAACCATGCGTCATTTCAATAGGTGGGGGTGGTTTTATTAATATAAAAGTAAGAAATAAAATAAAAACAGATGGAATATCAATTTGGATCAATACTGGATTAGAAAAAATCTACAAAAGATTAAATAAATCAAAAAACAAGAGGCCACTTTTAAACTATAAAAAATTAAAACAATCTATCAAAGAAATTTATAATAAAAGAAAACCAATATATAAAAAAGCTAATTATACAATTCAGACAAAATCTGATAACAAAAAATTTATTGTAGAAAAAATTATTAAAAAATTGTGAAAAAAATACTTGTAAAAACACAAACAAAAAATTATCCAATTTTTATTGGAAGGAATATTTTAAAACAATTTGATAAATATCAAAAAAAATATTTAAAGAGTACGAACAAAATATTAATTATAAGTACAAATAATATTCCAAGAAAATATTTGAATGGGCTTAAAAAAAATATAAAAAAAATAAATGTTTATACGGCTATACTCCCTGATGGTGAAAAAGTTAAAGACAACTATTATCTATTAAAAATTACGGATCTATTATCAAAATATAATTTTAGTCGAGAAGATTGTGTCGTTGCACTTGGCGGTGGTGTAGTTGGAGATTTATCAGGTTATGCAGCCAGTATATACAAAAGAGGATTAAAGTTTGTGCAAATACCAACTACACTTCTGTCACAAGTAGATTCTGCTGTAGGTGGTAAAACCGGCATTAATAACAGGTACGGTAAAAACATTATTGGCACTTTTTTTCAGCCAAATTTTGTTTTTATAGATACAGATACGTTGGACACATTGCCAAAAAGAGAGATGTCAGCAGGCTTTGCAGAAATTTTAAAATATTCATTAATCTTGGATAAAAAATTTTTTAATTGGCTCTATACTAACGGCCATGTAATTTTAAAAAATCAAAATAAAAATAAAATTTCTAAAGCAATCCATAAAAGCTGTAAGCTAAAATCTTTAGTGGTAAAAAAGGATGAATTTGAAAATAATTATAGAGCAGTATTAAACTTTGGCCACACTTTTGCACACGCAATAGAAACGGCTACAAATTATTCTAAAAAGATTATTCATGGCGAAGCTGTCCTTATAGGTATGATGGTTGCATCTAGACTGTCTAATCATTTAGGATATTTAAAAAATAAAGATTTAAATGCCATTAAAGATCTGTACAAAAAATTAAAATTGAATTTTAAATATAAAAAATTTGTAACTTCAAAAAATATCAATAATATTTTTAAAATAATGCTTAATGATAAAAAGTCCTTTAAGAATAAGACAAAAATAATTTTATTAAAAAAAATTGGCCAGTCTTTTATAAAAGAAACTACATTGGACAGTAGTTTCATGCCTTTAATCAAAAAAGATGTTAAAAATGGAAATTACTAACTATTTACCAATTTTATATATAGCCATATTAATTATTATTTCTGGAATGTTTTCAGGATCAGAAACTTCTGTAACATCAGTTAACCGAAGTAAAATTCATAAATTAGCAAATAAGGGTGATAAAAAAGCAAAAAAGTTATTAAATTTAATTGATAACAAAAATGATTTAATAAGTTCAATATTAGTTGGAAATAATATTGTAAATATTTTTGCCTCTGTTTTAGCTACAGCAGTTCTAATTGAATATTTTGGTAATGATGGAATTGTCTATTCTACAATTGTTATGACTTGTTTAATTGTTATTTTTGCAGAAGTTTTGCCCAAAAATATAGCTTTAATAAAGGCAGAGAGATTTGCACTTTTTTTCTCTTCTCCACTTACGTTATTCGTAAAAATATTTTACCCAATAATTTTAATTTTAAAAATACTTAACCAAGTCATTTATAGAATTTTTGGTATTGATAATAAAAATAGCAACTTTTCAGCTACAGAAAATATCAGAGATATAATTGATATGCATGAAGATGAGGGTGACCTTCATAAAGATGAAAGTGACATGATCAATGCAATACTTGATTTGAAAGAAATTACTGTCGAAAAAATCATGACACATAGAAAAAATATTTTTTCTTTAGACATAAATGAAACAAACAAAGTATATGAAACAATTGCTAAAAGTTCGTTTAGTCGAATACCTGTTTGGGAAAAAAATCCAAACAACTTTTTAGGTATTATTCATGCAAAAAATATTCTAACTAATTTAGATAAGTCTGGAAAAATTGAAATAAACAAAATCAAAAATAGTATTATTAAACCCTGGTTTATACCTGAAACAACCAAAGTGAAAGATCAACTAAATGAATTTATTAATAGAAAAGAAAAACTTGCTTTTGTAGTTGACGAGTATGGGGAACTTATGGGATTAATTTCCCTTGAAGATATAATAGAAGAAATTGTTGGAAATATTTTTGACGAGAAGGACTCGTCAACTATAGGAATTAGAAGAATTAATGATGACCAATATCGAATTCGCGGTGATGTAAATATTAGAGATATTAACAGAGAATTAGATTTAAATCTTCCAGAAAATAATGCTTCAACATTAGCAGGCTATATAATCTACAAAACAGAAGCTTTACCCGAGGTAGGCCAAACATTTAAATTTAACAATATCGTTTATGAGATAATCAATAAAAATAAAAATCAAATTACTCAAATAAAAGTTTTTTTGGATAGGTCTACTTAGTATCAAGTAATTCAATTTCCAAAGCATGAATAAAACTGCTCATTTCTACTGATAGACAATCATAAATTTTTTGATGAGATTGCACCCTTGGTATTTTGGCAAGATCGTTATCATATATGATAATCTTAAAATGACTATTGCCACTATTGGGCGACGAAGCATGGTTTTGATGTAAATGGGAATTGTTTAAAACATCAACATGCTTCAAGCCTAAATTTTTTAATAATTTTTCTTTAATTTGTGTTTCAGCATTCATTATTTTTTTATAATATAACATAAATGAATAAAAACTGTGAAAATAAGAATTGCTCCGAACGAGGTTTTAAAGAAGTGTTAGTGAGAGACAAAAAAAATAAGGAATATAAAGTTTTGTGTGTTCATCATTACGAACAATATATAAAAAAACAAAATTTAAAGTGTGATTGGGCCTTATGTACAGAATTAGGAGAATTTAAAGCACCTGCAAAAACAAGTGGTGAATTTCTGTGGTTTTGTGAAGAACACATTAAAGAGTATAATAAAAAATGGGATTTTTTTGAAGGAATGTCTCAAGCGGAAATCGAAGATTTTATTTTCAAAGATATTGTCGGTCATAGAAAGACACAAAAATTTGGTTCAAGGGACAATTTTTTTCACAAATTATGGAACAATGCAATTGAAGACGAGTTACTTAATATTACTAAGTTTAAGAATACACTTCAAGAGAATCATAAATATACAGAAAAGCAAATCTTAGCATTAAAAAAAATGGAGCTTAAACCTAGTATCTCCTGGATGGCTATTAAAGAACAGTTCAAAAAACTTGTGAAAAAATATCACCCTGATATGAATGCTGGCGATAAAAAATACGAAGAAAAACTTAAGGAAATAACTATAGCTTACTCGTATTTAAAAACATCGCTTAGCGATAAACAAAAGGTAACAAAATATTAATGCTAGCTGAACAACAACCAGATTTAAGAATTTCAGTAAAACAAACCTTTAATATTGATAGTGATTTAGAGGTGCCCGCTTTTTCTGAAAAAAATGAATATGTACCTGAAATAGATAATAATTATATATTTGATAAGGAAACCACTCTTGCAATTCTTGCAGGTTTTTCAAATAATAAAAGAGTTATGGTGCAAGGCTTTCATGGTACGGGTAAGTCTACTCATATTGAACAAATTGCAGCCAGGTTAAACTGGCCGTGTGTAAGAGTTAATTTAGATAGTCACATTAGTCGTATAGATTTAATTGGTAAGGATGCCATTGTAATTAAGGACGGAAAACAAATTACGGAATTTAAAGAAGGTATACTACCCTGGTCCTTACAAAACCCTGTTGCTTTAGTTTTTGATGAATATGACGCTGGCAGACCAGATGTAATGTTTGTAATTCAAAGAGTTTTGGAAAGTGAAGGAAAGTTCACATTGCTTGATAAAAACAAAGTCATAAAGCCCAATGGATCATTTAGACTATTTGCAACAGCAAACACCATAGGCTTAGGTGATACCTCTGGACTATATCACGGAACACAACAAATAAATCAAGGACAAATGGACAGGTGGAACATTGTAACTACATTAAATTATTTGGAGCCATCAAAAGAAGAGGAGATTATTTTAGCCAAGTGCAATTATTTAAATAATGTTGAAGGTAAACAGATTATTAAAAATATGGTTCAAGTTGCAAATCTTACAAGAAATGGTTTTGCTAATGGAGATATTTCAACTGTAATGAGTCCTCGAACGGTTTTGACTTGGTCGGATAACTATGAAATATTTTCTGATCTCAAACACTCTTTTAAAGTATCTTTTTTGAACAAATGTGATGAATTAGAAAGGCCAATAATTTCAGAATATTATCAAAGATGCTTTGGTGAAGATATCCTCGCAAAAAACAAAAAGATATCTTGAGTAAATGTCTGATAATCCGAATCTAGAAAAATACAAATCAGCAATTCACGCTACGGCTAAAGCTATTGCAAGAAATAGTATCAGTGAAAAAAGAGAAAAATTTGATAAAATCTCAAAACCAAAAATTATTTCTGTTGAAAACAACGAAGAAATTCTTGAAGCACGGGTGTTATCTGACAGCGAAGCTTTGAAAATCAAATATAGTGACGACAACATATTGAACAAAAATCAACCCTCGGGCACTATAAGCAGAACTATTTATAATATCGCAGAGAAGATTAGATATGAAAAGATTGGATCAGATCAATACAAAGGTATCAAGAATAATATTAATAAATATTATCAAAAAAAAATATCAGAAAGTAATGTTCATTCTCAGAATTTTATTGCTGATGCATTTGAAGCATATTTGAGAAGTAAAGTTATGAACTTTTCTATCCCAGATAATAAAAAAGATGACTTTCAAAGGTGGAATGAAATATTTGATAACAAAGTTGCAAAAAAAATTCTATCCCTCACTCAAAGTTTAAATGATCAACAGGAGTATGGTAAAAAAATTAACTCAATAATAAATGACCTGGAGATACAAGATCAAAATCAAAATCCACAAAACACTCAAAATGAAGACGAAAACAAGGAAGATAATAAAGAGCAGGATAGTGAAAAACAACAATTACAAGAACAGGAAAATCAACAATCTAAAAATCCTGAATTTGATATGGAAAATCTTGTGCCTGAAATTGACTTTGATCCAAGCCTTAATGATCAAGAAGTTGCATTAGAAGATAGTGAGGACGAAGACATTCAGACATCAAGGGTTAAAAAGCAAAATACAAATGATAACAATAAATATAAGGTTTTTACTAATCAATTCGATAAAGTAATAGAAGCTAATGAGCTTATTACTGATGAAGAAATTTCAAAATTAAGAGATAATCTTGATATGCAATTGTCATCTTTGCAATCATTTATTTCAAGACTTGCCAATAAATTACAGCGCAAGCTTTTGGCTAAACAAAATAGATCTTGGAATTTCGATCTTGAAGAAGGTTTGCTAGATGCATCTAAATTACCAAGAATTATCACCGATCCATTTAATTCTCTCTCTTATAAGAAAGAAAAAGATATAGATTTTAAAGATACAGTAGTGACTTTACTCATAGATAATTCGGGGTCAATGAGAGGTAGACCAATAACTATTGCAGCAATTTGTGCAGATATTTTATCTAGAACGCTTGAACGTTGCTCTGTAAAGGTTGAAATTTTAGGTTTTACCACACTAAATTGGAAGGGTGGAAAAAGCAGAGAACTTTGGATGAAACAAAAAAAGGAGTCACCAGGCCGATTGAATGATTTATGTCATATTATTTATAAATCTGCAGATACCCCTTGGAGAAGATCAAAAAATAATTTGGGATTAATGCTTAAGGAAGGAATTTTAAAGGAGAATATTGACGGCGAAGGAATTCTGTGGGCTTATAATAGACTCAAGAAAAGAAAAGAAGAGAGAAAAATTATAATGGTAATTTCTGATGGAGCACCAGTGGATGACTCAACTTTGTCGGTTAACCAGGCTAATTATTTAGAGAAACACTTAAAAAGAGTAGTCAATTGGATTGAAAAAAATTCTGAAATAGAAATTAATGCAATTGGAATTGGGCATGATGTTACAAACTATTATGAGAAAGCTATAAAAATTGCTGATGTACAAGAATTAGGCGATGCAATGGTAGATCAATTAGTTGAGTTGTTTATTAATTCACCTGCTAAAAAAAGAATTTTGAACTAAATTTAAATTTTTTACAATAAGCCTAAATGGAACCAGCATTAACATTGCAATGATAATTTTTACCATAAAGTCTCCTAATGCTAGAGAAATCCAAGGTACTTGGGTTCCATAAAAAGCAATCGAAAAAAATAAAATTGTATCAATTGCTGAAGAAATTATTGAGGATAAAAATGGTGGAATAAACCAGTGTTTATGATTTCTCAATTTATTAAATATATTTGCATCAAGCAATTGTGCCACTAAAAATGCTAATCCTGAACCAATGACAATTCTTAGGGAAATTAAATTAAACTCACCTATTGCAAAATATAATGAAACTATAATTCCCCAAATAAAACCTATTTGAATAACTCTTCTAGTAAATTCTATTCCATGTACTCTATTGGCTAAATCAGTCACTAAGAAAGCAATTGGATAAGTGAAAGCACCCCATGTTAAAATGTTTTGAAGGCTAAGAAAACTAAAAGGTATTTGTACCAGATAGTTAGATGCTAAGACAATTAGCATCATGGAAAAAATATAAGGTATTATTCTTTTATAACTCAATTAGCTTTGGACTTTGTTTTAATCATTAAAGCTTTTTTAATTTTTTTCACTCTTGGTGCTAAATTTTTATTTTTTGCTCTAACCAAAAATTGATCTAGACCACCACGAAAATCAACAGCTTTTAGAGCACGAGTAGATATCTTTAAGCTTACATTCTTTTTTAATAGCTCGCTCTTTAATGAAACTTTTTTTAAATTTGGATAAAATTTTCTTTTTGTTTTATTATTTGCATGAGATACTTTATGCCCACTCATTGGTCTTTTTCCAGTTAATTCACAAACGTTTGCCATAGATGTTGAGGATATATTTCCTTAAAATCTGTTGGTCAAGTGATATTTAACCTATTATTTAATATATGAATTTGACAATTTCAATTTACAGGCATATTTGTTAAATTATTACTTTCAATGATTAATGCTTAATATTTTTTTACCGATTGCAGAAGTTTACATTAATGTTCCTTTCTTATTATTTATCAGTGCAATAGTTGGTTTTTTGACAGGTTTGCTTGGTATCGGAGGAGGGTTTCTTATGACACCAATTCTAATTTTTCTAGGTATTCCTCCAGTTTACGCTGTCGCAAATGGAGCAAATAATATTCTTGCCGCATCAGTGTCTGGAGCTTTAGCTCACTATTTCAAAAATCATATTGATGTTAAGATGGGTATTTTGATTTTAATAGGTGGTCTTGTTGGCGCTGTTCTAGGCGTTGAAATTTTTTCATACTTTATAAAAGAAGGTTCTATTAATAGCTTAATATCAATATCATATTTTATTCTTTTGAGTGCTATTGGTTTATTGATGTTTTATGAAAGCCTAAGTGAAATTAGACGAATAAGGAATAATAAATTTATTAAGCGTCGGCTTCATCAACATTATTGGATACATAATTTACCTTTTAAGGTTAGATTGCATGCGTCAAAACTTTATATTAGTGCAATTGGACCAATAATTTTTGGTATTTTAATAGGATTAATTTCTTCATTACTAGGAGTTGGTGGTGGTTTTATTTTAGTGCCAATACTAATATATGTACTTGGTATGCCAGCAAAGCTAGTTCCAGGAACATCTCTTTTTGCAATGATATTTGTTATGATTATTGTGACATTGCTTCACGCTATTTCAAACAAAACAATCGATCTGTATCTTGTATTGATTTTGGCAGTTGGGTCTGTTTTGGGAGCACAGATCGGCTCCTACGTCAGCAGTAAGTTAGCAGGTGAGGTGCTGAGGGGGTTGTTGTCGATATTAATTTTAATTTTTGGTTGCAAGTTTGGTTACGATTTATTTTTTTCAAAGATTCTACCTTCACTTAATATAACCAATACTCTTGTTCCTGAATTCAATAATCTTACAAAATTTATGATCAATACATCTGAAAATCACCCTATAATATACGGTATTACCTCCGTGACTATAGCTATTGGTATTGGTATTCTCGTTGCATACTCATTTAAAAAATTACTTAAATGAAAAATTTTAATACCATTAAACTTCTTTGTTATAGTGGTCTAATACCATTCTATGCTTTATCAATTTTAAGCTTTAATATTGAGAGTATTATAATACTTGATTTATTTTCAATTTATTCTTTAGTAATTCTGAGTTTTTTATTTGGTTCTAATTGGCTAAACTTGATCATAGTACAGACCAAAGGAAATATAAAAAGGTTTTTATTTTTTGTAATCCTTAGTCCAATATTTTTAATTATATGCGAAATTTTTTTTAGACTTGAAATAAAATTTTTTGTTTACGCAATTTTTTATTTTTTAGTACAACTCATAGACAATAAATTTATTACAAACTTTGATTACTTAAAAATTAGAAAAAACTTAACTATTTTAGTTATAATCTCTCATATTATAATTCTAATTAATATTTACTCCAATGGCATCTGATACATTTTTCAATCCATCTTTTTTTAATAAATTTGAAAGTTCTTTGTTAATTGTGGAAGCAACATAGGGACCTTTAAATACCATTGCGGTATATAATTGAAGTAAACTTGCGCCACATTTTATTTTTTCATAAGCTGAAATTCCATCTGTTACACCTCCAGCACCGATAATGGGTACTATTCCTTTCAAGTTTTTATAAAAATATTTAATCACGTGATTAGAAATTGAGCTCAGAGGGTATCCTGATAATCCACCATTTTTATTTTTGTTTTCATCTAAAAGTGTTTCCTTTCCAGTGACTGTTGTATTTGTCAAAATTAAACCATCTATTTTTTTTTCTAAGAAAATTTCAGATAGAGTATCAATTTCAGAATTTTTTAAATTTGGTGAAAGTTTAAATATAATCGCTCTTTTTTCTACAGAGTTTTTTTGAAAATTTTGCAATAAATTTATAAGACTTAAAATCTTTTTTTTATCATGCAAATCCCTAAGATTTGGAGTATTTGGTGATGATATATTTACTGTAATATAATCGGCTTGTTGGTATAGTTTTTTAATGCACAACAAGTAGTCGTCTTCTTTGGCAGCGTTTTCTTTGTTTGGGCCAATATTAATCCCAAGAATGCTCTTTTTGGGATTATTAAAGATTCTCTCTGAAACTTTATTCATTCCATCATTTGGGAAGCCCAGGCTATTAATAATAGCTTCGTCTTTGTTTAATCTAAAAACTCTAGGTTTTGGGTTCCCCTTTTGAGGCTTAGGTGTAATTGTTCCAACTTCAGAAAAAGCAAATCCTAATTTAAAAATTGAATTATAAACCTCAGCATTTTTGTCAAATCCGGCTGCCAAACCTATTGGGTTATCAAAATTGATACCAAAAACTTTTATCTTTAATGAATTGTCAGTCTTAAATTTTAACAAATCAAAAGGAATTAAATTTTGTTTCAAAAATTTTATGGCATATTCATGCGCAACTTCGGGATCCGTTTGTTTTAAAAACGAATTCAAGATTTGATAAAGCATATTATCTTTTTAAACTGTCTTCCAATAATTTGATAGTCTCTTTGCGACCAAAAAAGCTAATGAATGAACCCATCCTTGGTCCCTGTTCATCTCCAAAAACTATTTCATAAATTGCTTTAAACCAATCTCTAAGTTTATCTTTTGAATAATATTTTTTTCCTACGCTGAAAACTTCAGTTTGAATTTCTGCTGGCTCTTTACCTTCAGGCATTTCTTTAAGAACACTGATTAAGTCTAGTATTGCTTTATTTTCATTTTCATTAGCTGATCTATATTTTTTTAATGGTTTAACAATGTCATTAAAATATTGTATAGCATTTTTAATTAGCTTATCTAAGATTGGATGTTCGTCTTTAATAATCTTCGAATTATAGTTTTTGATATATTTCCATAATACCTCTTCATTTTCAGCATTACTAGCGCTAACTAAATTTAATAGAACGCCAAATGTAATTACATTTTTTTCTTTTGGTGGTATACCATTGTGCACATGCCAAACAGGGTTACCTAACTGCTCTTTGGTCTCTTGTTTTTGAAATTTTTCTAAGAAAGATAAATATTCATCAACAGCTTTCGGAATAACTTGAGGATAAAGTTTTTTGGCACGGTTAGGATTTTGGTACATATATAAAGCTAAACTTTCTTGTGTTGCATACTTTAACCATTCTTCAATAGTTATTCCATTGCCTTTGGATTTAGAAATTTTTTCACCCTTTTCATCTAAAAATAATTCATAAGCAAAACCATTTGGGGGTGATGTACCAAGAATTTTACAAATTGTTGAAGAAAGTTCCGCACTTGGTATTAAATCTTTGCCGTACATTTCGAAATCTACATTTAAAGCTGACCATCTCATAGCCCAATCAACTTTCCACTGTAATTTACAAAGCCCATTAATTACTTTGGTTTTAAATTTTTTACCGAAATTATCAAAAACAACTTCGTTATTTTTTTCATCAATCTCTATGATAGGTATTTCAAGTACTCTGCCTGTTTCAGGGCAGACTGGTAAGAAGGGGCTGTATGTTTTTTTTCTTTCAGTTCCTAAAGTTGGTAAAATGATATCCATAATTTTTTTATAGTTTTTCAAAACTTTAATTAATTCCTCATTGAATACTCCGGTTTTATACATCTCGGTTGAGCTTTTGAAATTATATTCAAATTTAAATTTATTCAAAAATTTTTTAAGCATTTCATTATTGTGTTCACCGAAGCTTGAATATTTGTTAAATGGGTCGGGAACTGAAGAAAGTGGTTTATTTAAATTTTGATTAAGCAACTCACTATTTGGAATATTTTCAGGAACTTTTCTTAAACCATCCATATCATCTGAGAAAGTGAACAACTTAACAGGTATATCTGATATTTTTTTGAAGGCTTGAATAACCATGGTTGTACGACATACCTCTCCAAAAGTTCCGATATGAGGTAATCCGCTTGGACCGTATCCAGTTTGGAATAAAACATGCCCCTTTTTTTTTAAAGAGCTGCCTCTTTTTTTTAATATTGATCTGGCTTCAACAAATGGCCAAGCTTTAGAATTTAGAAATTCCGACTCCATAGATATTTTGTTTATAGGCTAAAATTGAGTTTTTTCAAATTGCAAACATTTGAATTATTGTCTAATAAGAAAATTAATATATTTTCATTTACACAACATTTTAATGAATTCTGGATTAAAAACTACGTTTCTAATTAATGGTTATTTGATCATTATTTTATCCATATTTATGGTGATACCGCATGTTGTAGAAATTACAATTGGAGATAAATCGCAGCATTTTTTAGTCACTGGTATTTTGTCTGCATTTGTTGGAACTTTGTTAGTCCTTGTAAGTCAAACGAAAGATAGATCACTGAATGTGCAGCAAGCATTTTTAATGACTAATTTGGCATGGCTATCTATATGTTTCTTTGGAGCACTTCCACTATATTTTTCATCACTAGATTTAACTTTTGTTGACGCATTTTTTGAGAGTGTTTCAGGAATAACCACTACTGGATCTACTATTTTACCTGAGGTCGAAAAAGCGTCAAAAGGCACATTAGTTTGGAGATCCTTATTACAATGGCTTGGAGGTATTGGTATAATAGTAATGGCTATTACAATTCTTCCTTTGTTAAACATTGGTGGTATGCAATTATTCAGATCTGAAGGAATGGAAGTTGAAAAAGTAGTACCAAAAAGTACTGAGATTGCACTTTCGATAACAAAAATTTATATAATAATTACTTTGGCTTGTTCGGTGGCATACTGGTTCACTGGCATGGTTGCATTTGATGCAATTAATCATGCATTAACAACCGTATCAACAGGGGGTTATTCAACCTACAGCCAATCTATAGGACACTTTAATAACACGATGATAGAAGTCGTAGCTATAATATTTATAATTACAGGTAGTATTCCATTTTTAGCATATATAAAATTTACTAGAGGCGATTTGTTTGTATTTTTTAAAGATAAACAAATAACTGGTTTTATTTTAATATTAATTGTATCGATAGCCATTGTTTTTTTATACTCAATTATTAATTCTCAAGAAAATTTCATTGACAGTCTTAGGGGTGCGGCTTTTAATGTAACATCAATTATAACAGGAACAGGATACACAACAAAAGATTATAGTACTTGGGGAAATTTTTCAGTTTTTTTCTTTTTATTGTTAATGTTTATAGGAGGTTGCTCTGCCTCAACAACGTGCGGAATAAAAATTTTTAGATTTCAAATAATTTTTTCTTTTATAGATAGACAGATAAAGCAAATATTTTACCCAAATGGTTTATTCCCAATAAAATATAATAATCAAAATATAAATGATAGATTTTTAACATCTGTTCTGGCATTTGTGTGTTTGTATATATTTATTTTTTTTATTTTAACTTTGTGCTTATCCCTGACAGGTCTAGACTTGATAACTTCGGTTTCAGCTGCAGCAACATCAATATCAAATGTCGGTCCGGGATTAGGTCCGATTATAGGTCCAGAGGGAAATTTTTCATTATTAACTGATAGTGCTAAATGGATGCTGAGTTTAGGTATGCTTATTGGAAGATTAGAGCTTTTAACAGTTTTAGTTTTGTTTTTACCTGCTTTTTGGAGAAATTAATCAGATAAACACCAGTCAATAATTGCCTTTTGTCCATGCAATCTATTTTCTGCTTGGACCCAAACTAAAGATTGTTTACCATCTATTACTGATGAAGCCACTTCTTCTCCTCTAGCAGCTGGCAAGACGTGCAAGTAAATTGAGTCCTTTTTAGTGAGCTCTATAAGTTGTTCGTTTACTTGAAACTGCTTAAAATCGCTTTTTTTCTTTTTACCGTCTACCTTGTCTCCCATTGAGATCCATTTGTCAGACATTATACAATCGACGTTTTTAACTCCTTTTTTAGGATCGTGAAATATCTCTATTTTTCCATTATTTTTTTCAGCCCAGTCTAGAACTCTTTTTGAAGGTAAATATTTTTTAGGTACACATAGATTTAAATTAAATTCAAATTGAACAGCGGCTTCTATTGCTGAATTGGCAACATTATTACCGTCTCCAACCCACGCGACGGTAGCGTCTTTAATTGGACCCTTTTTTTCCTCGAAAGTCATCACATCACTAAGCAACTGACAAGGGTGGCTAGAATTTGTTAATCCATTGATTAGTGGAACGTGTAATAATTTTGACAAGTCTATTAATGTTTGATGTTTAAAAGTTCTAAACATAACAATATCAGAAAAACTAGAGATGACTTTTGCAGTATCCTCAACGCTTTCTTCACCTATGCCAAGATGCATATCACTTGAATTCATTACTATGGTTTGTCCACCAAGTTGTCTCATGGCAATATCAAATGATAATCTGGTTCTAGTAGATGGCTTTTCAAATACCATAAGAAGCAGTTTGTCTTTTGCATAAGACTTATTGGAAACAACTACTTTTCCTAATTTGCTTTGCTGTAGTTTTCTTCTTTTAGCGTCAGATAAAATCTGGTTTAAGTCAGATTTTGATATAAGTGATAAATCTAAAAAATGTTTCATTAAACTTGCTCACATGTTTTATGAATAATTGATATTGCTTCATCTATCTCACTTTTATTAACAATTAAAGGTGGTAATAATCTAATAACATTTTCTGATGCCTTGACGACCAGTAACTTATTTTCAAACAGTAAATTCATAAACGTTAAATTATCTACTTTTAATTTTACACCTTTTAATAATCCCTTGCCTCTTATATCTTCTATAATGTTTGGAAATTTTTCTTTAATTTTTAACAGCTCACCATCAAAATATTCTCCTAGAGTAATAACATTGCTCAAAAAACCTTTTTGCAAAATAATATCTAAAACTGCATTTCCAACGCTCATCGCAAGTGGGTTTCCGCCAAAAGTAGATCCATGAGATCCTGGTTTCATACCACTTCCTGCTTTTTTATTTACAAGACAGGCACCAATTGGGAATCCTCCTCCAATTGCTTTTGCAATAGGAACAATATCTGGCTTAATGCCGGACCATTCAAAAGCTAAAAATTTTCCTGTTCTGCCAATACCACACTGCACTTCATCTAATATTAGTAAAAGATTTTTTTCATCACAAATTTTTCTCAAGCCAATTAAGCACTCGCTTGGTATTACCTTGATTCCTCCTTCACCTAAAATGGACTCAACCATAATTGCAGCTGTATTTTCATTGATTGCCTTTTTTAAACCTTCATGATCTCCAAAGCTAACCTGATCAAATCCATCAACTTTAGGTCCAAATCCTTTTATATGCTCTGAATTATTTGCAGCAAACAAAGATGCAAGCGTTCTGCCATGAAAAGCTCCTTTAAAAGTTATAATTCTATTTTTATGTGCCTGGCCTTTTTCATAAAAATATTTTCTTGCTATCTTTATACTTGCTTCTGTCGCCTCTGCTCCTGAGTTCATAAAAACTACATGATCTGCAAAAGTATTATCAACTAACCTCTTTGCTAATTTTTCTTGCTCAGGTATTTCGAATGCATTGGAAACGTGCCACAACTTCTCTGCCTGTTTTTGAATAACTTCTACCAAATGACTATGACAATGACCTAGGGCATTTACAGCTATACCCGATACAAAATCTAAATACTTTTCATTAGATGTTGAATACAAATAGCATCCTTTTCCATGCGAAAATGACAATGGTCTTCTTGCATATGTTTCAAGAATCGCGCTCATAATATTAAAATTTTATTTTATAACCTCTTTTAAAAAGTAGATAACATACAGTAAGTAAAAAAGCGTTACAAATAAGTAGGATAATAAGTCCATTATAAATATTTGCATCTGACTGCCCGAGAAAGCCATATCTAAAACCGTCAATTATATAAAAGAATGGATTAAATTGGCTTATTATATAAAGAGGTCCTTCCAGCCTATTTATTGAAAAAAAAGTTCCTGATAAAAATGATAAAGGAACTACTATAAAATTTGTCACTGCTGCCATATTGTCAAATTTTTCTGCCCATAAACCAGCAATGAATCCTAGAGACGAAAGAAAGCATGAGCCGAGTGTCGCAAAAATAACTACATAAAAAATATTATTAAAAGGAATTTTAATAAAAATCAACGACACCAAAATTGAAAAAAGGCCCACAACTATTCCTCTTGTAACTCCGCCTAAAATAATTGAAAAAGTAACTTCCCCTGGTGATAAAGGGGGATACAAAATGTCTACAATATTACCTTGAACTTTCGAAATCATTAATGAAGATGATGTATTAGCAAAAGCATTTTGCATTATTTGCATTGCAATCAATCCAGGTACTAAAAATGTAGTAAATT
>ERZ802830.1615-NODE-1615-length-21316-cov-10.4032_pt1 | contig 21316 bp, 24 predicted proteins | sample MGYA00345654_ERZ802830 | MGnify/ENA primary metagenome ERZ802830 (study PRJEB30503, sample SAMEA104212375) | marine metagenome | biome: Westerlies Biome; feature: [SRF] surface water layer (ENVO:00010504) within the epipelagic zone...; material: water...
AAATGAAATTATTACTTGATAGCCTTAAGGAAAGAGATTTTATTTCTTTGCCTGAGTTAATACTTAGTGGAGAATCAAAATTAGCAGTTTCAGTAATATTGACAGCAGCACTAGAGCTCAACCGTAAAGGTTATGTTGAAATAGTTCAAGCTGAACAGTTTGGAGAGATCTACTTTAAAGGTGCTGAAGAGGTGGTGCATTAATGGATATTAAACAAAGAACAGAAGCTCTTTTATTAGCGGCCAATAGAGCTCTAACAATAAAAGATATTGGTGAGTTATTGGAAGCTGAAAGTTCTGAGGATGAATCTCAAGTAATAAATGCAGTTACTTCATTGAAAGAGGAATACAAAACAAAACCATATGACTTGGTTGAGGTCTCAAGTGGTTACAGAATTCAATTAAACCAAGAATATGCCCAAGATGTAGCAAAATTATGGGAGGTAAAGCCATTAAGATTATCCAGGGCTACCTTAGAGACTCTTTCAATCATTAGTTACATGCAACCAGTAACTCGTGGAGACATTGAAGATGTTAGGGGTGTTAATGTTGCTACTAATGTTATAAAAATTCTTATGGACCAAGGCTGGATTAAAATTAAAGGATACAGAGATGTGCCAGGCAGGCCTGCCTTGTTTATTACCACACAGAAATTCTTGGATGATTTCTCAATGAAGACGCTTGATGATCTTCCTGTTTTGCCTGATTTGCCAGAAATAGATAATATTTCTCCGGAACTTAAACTTCAGGATGATTCAGTTGAGCACGAAGCTCCAGCACAATAAAGAAAAAATTTCGAAGTACCTAGCAAACCTAGGTTTTGCTTCGCGTCGCAATATTACTGATTTATTTAAAACAAAAAAAATTACTCTTAATAATAAGGCTGTTAACCATAATGCACTGGTTGAAGACAATGACGTAATCAACATAGATGGAGAGGATTTTGTTGTAGAAATTAACCCTGAAACAGAAGTTCTTATTTACCACAAGCCAACAGGACAGGTTTGCTCAAATGTACCCACAGATAAAAATGACAGCGTTTTTCAAGCATTGCCTCCTAGAAAAAAGGGCAAATGGATCATGGTTGGAAGGCTAGATGTTAATACTTCCGGACTTTTAGTTTTTTCTAATAATGGAGATTTTGTAAATCAATTAACTCATCCTAGCAGCAAGATTGATAGAGAATATCTTTGCAGAGTCTATGGCGATATCTCGGATAATAAACTTGAGAACATAATGAAAGGTGTAAATATTAATGGAGAGAAATCTAGTTTTTCAGATGTTGTAGCCGTTAAGAAAACGTCAAAGTCTAAAAATCACTGGTTCTATGTTTGTCTATTCACTGGTAAAAATCGTGAGGTTAGGAAGATATGGGATACACAAAAATTAACTGTTAATAGATTAATTCGATTGAGGTATGGTCCAATAATTATGCCAGACAACCTTAAACCAGGCGGCTGGAAAAAGTTCTCAAAAAAAGAAGTTACTAAATTACAAGATCTTTTAAAAATTCAATAAATCTCAATTTTAACGACAACAGGAAAATGATCTGAAACCCCGTATAGTCCTTTAGAGTTAAAGCGCAGTGGACTACCATCATCTCTGGTATGAGCATCTGTCGTAATTATTTCAACACTATTCTCAACAAATTCAGCAGAACCATCTCTTTTTAACATAACTGCATCTAAAAAAGACCACCTATCATCTCTAAAGTAATAATTTGTCCCTTTGCACTTAGAGCATTGATCTATATGTGAGACAAACCAGTTTTTATGAATTTTTTCATAAAGTTTTTCTTTGGCATTTTCTGCAGAGGTAACATTGAAATCGCCAAGAGCTAAAGCAATCCTTTTATTATTGCCTCCTAACTTATCTAATGTGGTGAAAGCATCTTTTCTCATAAAGAGTGGATTATGTGGAGCAGGAAAATGAACGTTATAGATTGAAACTTCTTTATCTTTGATCAAGAATACACTCTCTAAAATTGGCCTAGTATCGCCAATTTGATCCTTCGAACCACCTGAAAATTCAATTTGATGTAACTTGGAGTTTAGAATCTCATATTTTGAGATAAAGGCATTGTCTATGCCACGATCATCATTCCCTTCTACGAGGGTATAGAACTTATATCCATGATGTTTCAGTCTGCTATAAAGTTGCTTAAGGATATTTTCATTTTCAACTTCTTGAAGACCAATAATATCTGGTCCATGTTCTTTATAAGAAAGTATCGTCTCAGTTATTACATTTAATTTGTATTCAATTACTTCATCATTCCAATCTATATTTAGACAATCGTCTCTCCACTTGAAAACCTCAATCTTATTGCATTGATCAATATGAAGTTTAGAAGCCTTCATAGAAGATGGTAAATAAGTTTCATCTTCTTTTTGAGGATCATCTAGATTATCAAATAGGTTTTCGACATTAAAAGTCATCACAGTGAATTTGCTTGCAAATCCTAAAGAAGATAGAAGCATAAAAGTTATTAGAAAAAGAATATTGTTAAATCTAGTCATCTTGAACTCTCCATTCTGTTATTGTATCTGATCGTATGTCTCGCCATGCATTTTTATCTAGTGACCAAACTACAATCGTTGCACTTTCAGAAGAAATATTAAGAATTTTTGATCCTTTGGGCATTAAATCTTCATTAAGAGTTGAAGGCATAATACGAATTTCATCTGTATCAATTTTTTTGAAACTTATTACTACCACTCCTTTTTTAAGGGCTTCTATTAATTCATTCATGATAGTTATACATTACTCCTGTTTCTTTGCACTGGTCACTAAGTAGCCATAAATAATCCCTCGCAATTACTTCAGGTGTTCTTAGAGTTTGCGGATCTTCAGCTGGAAATGCTTGTGCTCTCATATTAGTCCTAGTTGGTCCAGGGTTGTAAGAATTTACTCTCATATCTTTCTCATACTCATCTGCGAGACTTTGCATGAGGCCTTCAACTGCAAATTTTGAGATTGAATAGCTTGTCCAAAAAGCTCTTGCCTTTCTTCCTACACCAGAAGATGTAAAGATTATGGATGGATTTTCAGATTTTAGAACTAGTGGCAATGCTAATTGTGTCAAAAGAAAATTACTTTCAAAGTTTACTTGCATGACAGTTTTAAGTTGGCTTAAAGAGGTATTAATTATTGGAGACAAATACCCAAGAACACCTGCTATGTGTGCTAAGCCATCAAGACGCTCATACTGATCGTATAAATTTTCAGCTAAAGTTTTGTAATCCTTTTCCTTTGCTTTATAGAAATCAAGTTCAACAATAAGCGGCTCTTTGTGACCCTTACAACAAATCTCATCCTGCAGGGAATACAGTTTTTTAATGTCCTTTGATAGCAAAATAAGATTAGCATCTTGTTCGGCTGCAGCTTTAGCTACAGCTCTTCCAATACCTGAACCAGAGCCTGTAATGAGTATATTTTTATTTGCGAGCAAACCTTCTTGTGTAACTAATTTTGGGACATGATTCATACTATCTCCATGATATCAGAAGGTTTCTGAACTAAATGATCAGCATTCCAATTGTTTGGATCTGTTTCATGGTAGCCATACGTACAGGCTATTGAAATAACACCGGCATTATGTGCTGTCTCAATATCTCTTTGATGATCTCCGACATAGTAAGATTGTTGCGGATCTCCATTCAAGAGCTCCAAGCCTCTGAATACTCCTTCAGGATTTGGTTTTACCTCATTTAAATCTTCAGGACATATTATTGCTGTAGTTAATTTATGCCAATTTAATTTTTTGATGATAGGGATGGTATAAATTGCAGATTTATTTGTCACAATACCCCACTTAATTTTTTTGGTAGTTAAATAATTAAGTAATTCATCTACACCATCGTACTTAACAATATCGCTGGTCATAATTTTTTTATATTTGCTAAGAAATTCAGCTTTTAAAGAAGAGATTTTTTCTTCTGAGGCATCTGGGAATGAATTTTTTAAAACAAGCGTAGCTCCTCGAGATGAGTATTTTCTAACAATTTCGAAATCTACAGAACTTTCCCCCTCTCTTTGTTTAATTTCATTCACTATTTTAAGGAAAGAAAGGCCAGAATTAATTAAAGTGCCATCTAGATCGAAAAGAACTACTTTATCTTTTGGTTGCATGAATAATGTAATTGACTGATGGATCATCGGTAAGCCTAACAATATCTAAGAAAGGTAGGTACGACATTCCATTCACTTCTTCAAACTTTAAATCTGCTGAATCTATAAAGCTTTTCATTTCAGATGGTTTTATGAGCTTTTCAAATTCATGAGTGCCTTGGGGTAATATATTTAAAATATATTCAGCACCCAATATAGCGAAAATAAATGATTTTAAATTTCTATTAATAGTTGAGAAAAAAAGATGTCCCCCAGATTTACATAATTGAGCACATTCATTAACAACAATCGATGGGTCAGGTACGTGCTCTAACATTTCCAGGCATGTTATTACATCATATTGTTTTCCTTCTTTAACTAAATCTGTTGTGCTGATCTTTCTATAATTGATAGGCAATTGGGATTTTTGTTGTCTTATTTTCGCGACATTTAACGGTCCATCAGCCAAGTCTATTGCTGTAACAATTCCACCTTTTTGGCATAGTAGTTCTGAAAGAATTCCTCCTCCGCAACCGATATCAAGTATCTCAGAATCCTTAATAGTGGTTCTTTTTTCAATGTAACTTGTTCTTAAGGGATTTATTAGATGCAATGGCTTAAATTTACCATTTGGATCCCACCATTGGTCAGCTAATTTAGTGAATTTCTCTAATTCTAATTGATCAAAATTTTCCATAAGTTAAAGTATATCTTGAGACATTTAATATTTTATGATTTTAGCGGCCATCACACCAAAAAACCAAAAAGATCTTAGATCAAGTTTACATCCGAATACATTAAAACCTATTTTGGATATGGGTATTGATGTAGTTTTTGAAAGTGGTTTAGGCAAAGGAATTGATGTTGATGATTCTGTATTTAGCAAAATGGGGGCAAAACCAGTTTCAAGAGAATCATGTATCTCTACAGCAGATGTCTTAATGTCATCCAGCCCAATTTCAGATGAAGAAATTTCAGCTATGAAAGATAAGTCAATATTTTTGGGACTTATGGAGCCTTTTGGTAATAGAAGTCAATTTTCTACTTTTCAACAAAATAATATATCAGCCATAAGCATGGAATTTATCCCTAGAATCACCAGAGCACAAAAGATGGATGTATTAAGCAGTCAATCAAATCTTGCCGGTTATGTGGCAGTTATAGAATCTGCTAAAGTCTTAAAATCTGCATTACCTATGATGATGACAGCTGCAGGAACTCTAAAGCCTGCTTCAGTATTTGTAATTGGTGTTGGTGTTGCTGGCTTGCAAGCCATAGCAACAGCTAAAAGACTTGGAGCTAAAGTAGAAGCATTTGACACCAGATCAGTTGTTGAGGAGCAAGTTAAATCATTGGGAGCAAAATTTGTGAAATTAGATTTAGGAGATACCGGTCAAACTGATCAAGGCTATGCCAATGAACTTACTGAAGAACAAATTAAATTGCAGAAACAATTACAAAGCGAAGTGTGCGCAAGATCAGATATTGTTATAACTACAGCACAATTATTTGGTAAATCTGCACCAAAATTAGTTGATGAAGACACTATTAAAAAGATGAAACCTGGCAGTGTAATTTTTGATATGGCCGTAGAAAGTGGAGGCAATGTAGAAGGTTCTATGCTCGACGAAATTACAGATATTCATGGTGTAAGAGTTATAGGTTTTTCTAATTTGCCTTCGTTAGTAGCTGACCATGCATCTTTTGCCTTGAGCAATAACTTCATAAATTTCATAACTGATTTTTACGATCAAGATAGTAAGTTGATGAAATTAGATCTTGATGATGAAGTTATAAAGTCTGCCTTACTTGTACACGATGGACAGGTTCTAAATGGAGTATTCAAGTAATGGAAATCTTCTTGTTACTTTTTTTTATATTAGTTTTAGCAATATTTCTTGGGTTAGAGCTCATATCCAAAATACCAAGCACCCTACATACGCCATTAATGTCTGGAGCTAATGCAATAAGCGGAATAACTTTAGTAGGTGCTTTAAGTTTAGATACTGGCAGCAACATTCAAATGGTTTTAGCTTTTTGTGCTATTACATTTGCATCAATAAATGTCTTTGGTGGCTATCTTGTTACCAACAGAATGTTGAGGATGTTTAGAAAGAAATGATAGATCTAGATTTTCAAATTATTCAACAACTAGGCTACATATTTTCAGCAATGTTATTTATTTATGGTCTTAAGATGTTATCAAAAGAAGATACAGCAGCACGAGGTAATCTTGTTTCTTCGACGGGCATGTTTCTTGCAGTTCTGGTCACAATTGTAGAAATAATAAATCCTTTACTAGTAATTTCTGCGATAGTGCTTGGGGGTTTAATTGGATCAATTTTTGCTCTTAAAGTTAAGATGACCTCTATTCCAGAAATGGTTGCCTTATTTAATGGCTTTGGGGGCCTTTCTTCATTCTTTTTAGCATGGTCAGAGTTTAATAATTTAACAACAACATCATTAATGATGTTAATTACGTATACCACTGTGATTATTGGTGGTGTCACATTCAGTGGAAGTGTAATAGCATTTTTAAAACTTTCTGAAATGTTCAAGGGGGGCAATAATTTCTTAAATAAAGCTTCGAGGTGGTTCCTGATATTTAGTCTTATTTTTATCGCTATTGCTGGGCTACAAATAGTTGCAAGTAGTTTAGGAATCATTAGTTTTAACTTTGAAATTATCCAACAAGTATTTATAGCTATTTTGATTATCTCAATTCTTACGGGTTTAGCTTTTGTTGTGCCAATTGGAGGAGGCGATATGCCAGTAGTAATATCGCTTTTAAATTCACTATCAGGAATTGCAGCTGCCTCTGCTGGCATACTCTTAACTAATACAGCATTAATTGTGGCAGGCTGTTTGGTTGGAGCATCAGGATTAGTTCTTACTTTGATTATGGCAAAATCAATGAACAGAACTCTCTACAATATTTTCTTTGTTGGTTATGAAAGTTCTGGGACAAGTAGTGCCGAAATTGATGGTGAGATTAAACCGATCTCAGCAGAAGATGCATACCTAGTAGTCGAATCCGCAAGATCAGCTTTGATCGTTCCAGGATATGGTATGGCTGTTGCCCAAGCACAACATGTAGTCAAAGAACTTGGAGACTTATTAGAAGAGAATGGTTGCGAGGTTTCTTTTGGAATACATCCTGTAGCCGGAAGAATGCCAGGCCATATGAATGTATTGCTTGCTGAAGCAAACGTTCCTTATGACAACCTTCTTGAACCTAAAGATATTAATCCAAAGATGGATACTGTTGATATTGCTATAGTAATTGGAGCAAATGATGTTGTTAATCCATCTGCAACAGAAGAACCTAGCAGCCCAATCTATGGCATGCCAATTTTAGAAGTTCATAGAGCAAAAACAGTAATGGTTCTTAAGCGCTCAATGGCTTCAGGTTTTGCTGGTGTGCAGAACCCTCTTTTCTTTAAAGAGAATGCAAGGATGCTTTTTGGTGATGCCAAGGAAAGTATTTCTAAATTAGTCGCAGAATTTAAAGATTAGTTCTCTTCCCTATGTTAAAATAGCTCCGTGCAAGAGTTTGCTAAAGAAGTCCTTTCTGTTGACATTAAAGATGAGTTAAAAAAGTCCTATCTGGACTATGCAATGAGTGTTATTGTCGGCAGAGCATTGCCAGATGCAAGAGATGGCATGAAGCCCGTTCACAGAAGAATTCTCTTTGCAATGCATAAGCTCTCAAATACGTATAACAAACCAAACAAAAAATCTGCAAGAGTGGTTGGAGATGTTATTGGTAAATACCATCCTCATGGAGATACTGCAGTCTATGATGCAATTGTCAGAATGACCCAAAACTTTTCATTACGCTATCCACTTATTCAAGGACAAGGAAATTTTGGAAGTATCGATGGTGACTCAGCTGCTGCTATGAGGTATACCGAAATACGAATGGAAAAGATTACAGATCAAATCTTAGCCGATATTGAAAAAGAGACAGTTAGTTATTCACCAAACTATGATGGCACAGAAGATATTCCTGATGTGCTGCCCACAAGAATACCAAATCTATTGATAAACGGTTCTTCAGGTATCGCTGTCGGCATGGCCACTAATATACCACCTCATAATTTAACGGAAGTTTTAGATGCGTGTTTACATATTTTAGATAACCCAGAATCAACAGTTGATGATCTTCTAAAAATTGTTAAAGGACCTGATTTTCCTCTTGGGGGAATTATTACAGGCATAGATGGCATTGAACAAGCTTATAGAACAGGACAAGGAAAAGTTTATGTAAGAGGTAAAACATCAATTGAAGAGATGAAGAGTGGTAAAGAAGCAATAATTATCACAGAAATACCTTTTATGGTTAATAAGGCAAGGATGCTGGAAAGAATTGCTGAGCTAGTAAAAGATAAGAAACTTGAAGGAATTGGTGAAATAAGAGATGAGTCTGATAAAGATGGAATGAGGGTTGTTATAGAGCTTAAGAAAGGAGAAGTCCCGGAAGTTGTGTTAAATAATTTAATTAAACATTCTCAACTAGAGCAAGTATTTGGGATAAACACTGTTGTACTTGTTGATGGAAAACCACAAATTTGCAATCTTCAGCAATTATTAAATATTTTCTTAGAACATAGAAAAGATGTCATAACCAACAGATCTCTTTATGAGTTAAGGCAAGCAAAGGAAAGAGGCCATATTGTTGAGGGCCTTATTGTCGCAATAGCAAATATTGATGAAGTAATCGATATCATAAAAAAATCTGATAACTCTAAAGTTGCTGCAGATAGTCTATGCGAAAGAAATTGGTCGGCATCAACTATTAAACCACTTCTTGATAAAGTTGCTGATCCAGATATATGTAAGCCTGAAGGCCTAGAAGATGGTTTCGGTTTAAATGGCAAGGAATATAAACTTTCACTGGTCCAAGCTAAAGCAATTTTAGAATTGAGACTAAGCAGGTTGACTGCACTGGAAACAGACAAGCTTAATGAAGAATATGAAGAATTAGTAAAACAAATTAAAGCCTTACAAGAGATACTAAATAATAAATCTAGGTTAGTTGAAGTAGTAAAGGAAGAACTCGTTGAAATTAAAGAAAATTTTGGGGACGAGAGAAGAACTGAGATTATAGAAAGAAGGTTAACTATTGATGATGCAGATTTAATCCCAGAAGAAGAAAGAGTTTTCACTATTTCTAATAATGGTTTTGTAAAGACTCAGCAACTTGCAGAATATAGATCGCAGAGAAGAGGTGGTGTTGGTAAAACAGCATCAGCACTCAGAGAAGAAGACTTTATTAAACAGGTTTTAGTTCTAAATACCCATGTTCAAGTTTTATGCTTCACGACCAAAGGTAAAGTTCATTGGCTTGAGATATACAAGTTACCTGTTATGTCTAGAACAGCAAAAGGAAGACCAATCTCAAATGTCTTACCACTAGATGAAGATGAAAAAGTCACATCATTTTTACCGGTAGATGAATACAAAGATGGACATTACATAATTATGGCTACTAAAAATGGTGTTGTTAAAAAAACAGCTCTCACAGCTTTTCAAAAGAAATATGCACCTGGATTAAGAGCAATTAATCTTGACGAGGGAGATAAATTAATTGGAACAATAATTACTGACGGTAACAATGAAGTTTGTTTAGCTTCTCAATCAGGAAAAGCAATTAGATTTTTAGAGTCAGATGTTAGAGCAATGGGTAGATCAACACGCGGCGTTCGAGGAATGAATATAGCTAAAAATGATAAGGTTATTTCAATGATTAAAGTGATTCCAGAAGCAAAGCTTCTAACCTTAAGTGAAAATGGTTATGGAAAAAGAACGAACATTTCAGAATTTAGTGGACAAAAAAGAGGCGGAAAGGGTGTTATTGCTTTAAATACATCAACAAGAAATGGGAAAATGGTTGCTGCTGAGCAAGTCTTGGATGGCGATGAAGTAATGCTTATTGGTAACAAAGGAACAATGATTAGAACGAAAGTAGATCAAATAAGTGTCATTGGAAGAAACACTCAAGGTGTAAAAGTAGTATCAACAAGAGAAGCAGAAATGCTTGTTGATGCAGTAGGCTTCAAAGAAAGTCTAGATGAAGAGTAGAATTCACAATTTTAGTGCTGGCCCAGCAACACTTCCTTTGGAAGTGTTAGAAGAAGTTAAAGCTGAGCTCTTAGATTTCAATGGAATTGGTTCATCAATCATTGAAATTAGCCATCGCGATAAAACATTCAAAGAACTAGCTATCAATGCTGAGGACTCGGTAAGGAAGTTATTATCAATCCCAGAATCTTACGATGTAATTTTCATGCAGGGCGGAGCTACTTTGCAATTTTCGTTGATCCCTATGAATTTTTCACACTTAGGAGCTACTGCAAATTTTGCTGAAATAGGTTCTTGGTCATCAAAAGCTATTAAAGAAGCCTCAAAAGTCTGTGATTTAAATATCTGCACATCTTCTGTAGAAAATAATTTTACAAGTATACAAGCTATAGCTGATTGGAATATTAAAGAAAAATCCTCTTTGATCCACTACTGTCAAAATGAAACAATTCAAGGCATAAGGGTAACGGAAGAACCTAATTTTGACTCTTACTCATTTGTAGATATGTCTTCATGTCTTTTTTCAGAAAACATTGATATAACAAAATACGATTTCATCTATGCTTGTGCTCAGAAAAACTTTGGACCTTCTGGCATAACTTTAGTTATCGCTAAAAAAGAGTTAATAGAAAAATCTAATGCGAGCTTACCGAATATATTGCGATATGACGCTCATGCTAAGGCAGCATCTATGCTAAATACTCCGAACACTTTCGGGTGGTATGTTGCTGGTAAAATGTTTGATTGGTATTTAAAAATGGGTGGCATTAAGGAAATGGAAGCGCAAAGTAAAAATAAGTCTAAAGTTCTATATGATCTAATTGATAGCTCCAGCTTTTACCATAACCCAGTAGATATTTCACAGAGATCTATTTGTAACGTAGTTTTTACTCTTGAGGATCCAGAACTTGAAAGCACCTTTTTAACAGAGGCCTCCTCAGAAGGACTGGAGTACTTAAAAGGGCATAGAACAGTAGGCGGCATGAGAGCAAGCATATATAATCCAATGAAGATAGATTCTGTGCTTAAGTTAAAAGAATTTATGGTAAATTTTGAAAAAAAATATGGATGATGAAAAAGCTCTTTTATTTATAAGGGAAGAAATAGATTCAATTGATTCAGAAATAATAGCTTTACTAGAATCAAGATTGAATCTTTCTTTGCAAATAGGCAATGTAAAAAGAAATCTTGGAAAAGAACTTCATGATGATGCAAGAGAAGAATTAATACTTCAAAAGATAGATGAATTAGCAATTCTCTATCCCAAGGAAGATTTGAAATCAATATTTTTAGAAATAATGAAGACTTCATTAAGCGTTCAACAACCAGATGAGTAAGAACATTCTAATTGTAGGTTCAGGTTTCATGGGCACATCCATAGCTCTAGGCCTTGATCAGACAGATACTTGTTGTGTCGAGCAAGATCATGAATATCAAAGTATATTAAAGAATGAATCTATTTATAACGAGGTATTCAGCTCTTATGAAAGTGTTTCAGGTACTTACGATTTAATAATTATCTGCACTAGACAGACTGATGCTCTGCGCAGTATTTTATATTTTTGTGAACATTTTCCAGAATCATTAGTAACAGATATTTCTAGTTCAAAAAATTTTCTCGTAAACCAAGAACTACCTAAAAATTTTATTTCATCACACCCAATATGCGGAAGTCATAAAGTGGGACCAGCTAATGCGGAAGCGAATTTACTAAAAGATAAAGAAGTAATAATTCTGAGCAACACAATTAATAATGATGTTAAAAATTTAAAAGATTTTTGGCATAGTCTTGGTGCAAATACCTCTGAGATGACTTTCGATCAGCATGATAAATATTATGCATACCTTAGTCATTTCCCACATTTTTTTAGCTTTTTGTATAAAGAGATTTTAGAAGAGGAAGGTATTGATTATCAAAAATATTCTGGTGATAGTATGAAAGAAATTTTACGTCTATCAGAAGCAAATAAAGATCTATGGAATGAAATATTCTCCGACAACAAAGCAAATCTCGACATGTTGAAAGAAAAAATTAAGAAAAAATTATTGTGAATTTCTTGCCAAAAGACAAATCGATTGCGCAAAGATGTGCTGTTTTGGGTTTAGATTTTAATCAAGATTATATTGGCGAAGATGTGAAAAGCACCATAGAAGCCGTAAAGCAATTCAATGAAAATTTAGACCCAACAACATTAGACTTAGGTAACTCTGGTACAGGAATTAGGCTCTTAAGTGGCTATATAGCTGGATCTGGTAAAGATTGTACCTTAACAGGAGATAAATCTTTATCTCAAAGACCCATGAACAGAATTGCTGAGCCATTAAACAGTTGGGGAGCTGAAGTAAGCCTTAAAGAGCAAAAATTTCCTCCGATTGAAATTAAGGGTGCAAAGTTATTGCCTGAATTTACATATAACCTAACAATACCAAGCGCTCAAATTAAATCGTGCTTACTTTTAGCAGCACTCTCTTCAAAAACTAAAATTACCATTTTTGAAAACATCCCATCCAGAGATCATACCGAAAGAATGCTTGAAGAGTGTGGAGCCGATATAAAACGTGATGGAAACAAAATCATCTTAGATGGCAGCATAGAGATAAAAAAGAAATTCATTGATGTTCCTAAAGATTTCTCATCTGCAGCCTACTTAATTGCAGCAAATATTCTTAGTAAAAAAGATATCTTGCTAGAAGGTGTTGGCGTAAATAGTACAAGAACAGCTTTTTTAGATGTTGTTAAGGAAATGGGTGGTAATGTCGTGCTGAAGAATCTTGAGAATATTACGAATGAGCCAAGAGCTGATATTGCATCCAATGCCAAGCAAGAATTAAAAGGTATAAGTATTCAAGGTAAAAAAATACCAAATCTTATCGATGAAATTCCACTTATTGCAATTATGGGATTATTTGCCAAAGGCCAGACCACAGTAAGAGATGCAAAGGAATTAAGATTTAAAGAATCTGACAGAATAAGTCTGCTACTTTCAAATATTAAGAAGTTTGATCCTAAGGCAACTGTTACAGAATATGAAGATGGTTTTGATATCAAGCCTTCAAATAATTTAGATACAAACTCAGTTAATATTGAGACAGGAGGGGACCATAGGATTATTATGAGCTTTATGATCGCATCTTTAGGTAGTGGTAAAGAAGTTGTATTTGATGAAACAAGCTCTGTAGAGACTTCTTTCCCAGGATTTTTTGAGGTATTAAAAAAATGGTTCCAATAGTAACAATTGATGGGCCATCAGGCTCGGGTAAAGGCACTATATCTAAGTCCCTAGCTTTAGAATTAGGTTGGAATTATTTAGATAGTGGATTAATTTACAGATGCTACGCATTCTTGCATTTAAGTAAGGTAAATAATATCCCAGATGAGATAAATAAAATTCAACATAACTACAGCTTGGAAAATGAGTCAATAACCTATGAAGGCAAAGATATTACAAGCTTAATAAGAGGTTCAGAAATTACAAAACTATCTTCAGAACTCTCGCAAAAAGAAAAAGTTAGATCAAAGCTCACTTCGATACAGAAGACATATAGAAAGCTGCCTGGGTTAGTAGCAGAAGGTCGTGACATGTCTTCAAAACTCTTTCCAGATTCATTGGTAAAAATATTTTTAACTGCTAATCTTGAAGAAAGGGTAATGAGAAGAGCAAATCAGTTGAGAAATGCTGGACAAAAGGTTAATATCTCTGAACTCAAAAATGAGATAGAACTTAGAGATGAGAGAGATACTGAAAGATCACATTCTCCTCTTAAACAAACTAAAGACTCTACCCTCATTGACAGTTCTAGTAAGACTGTAAGAGAAATTACAAATTTGATAATTAAATTAGTTAATGAAAAGTACTGAAAATACATTAAGAGATTTACTCGATAAAAGTTTTAGCGAGTTCAATCTAGTTCAAGGATCATTAGTGAAAGCTAATGTGATCGAAATTGGAAAAAAATGGGTAACCTTAGACATTGGTTTTAAATCAGATGGGCTAGTTTCAATTGAAGAATTTCAAGACCATGCCAGCAAATTAGTTGTGGAAGTTGGAGATCAAGTAGAAGTAATGCTTGATGCACTAGATGATGGATTCGGTGAAATAAGACTATCTCGTGAAAAAGCTAGAAAGCAAGAAACTTGGGACAATTTAGAAAGAGCACATTCCGATGGTGTCTATGTCGTTGGTAAAGTTGTCAATAAAGTGAAAGGTGGCTTCACAGTATTTGTTGATGTCGTAAAAGCTTTTCTTCCAGGTTCGCTAATTGATCCAAAAGGTGGCAAAGATTATCCGGACCTAACAGGACAAACACTTGAGTTTAAAGTAATGAAATTTGATAAGAAAAGATCAAATATCGTTCTTTCTAGAAAGGCTGTGCTGCAAGAACAAAACTCAGAAGAAAGAGATAGATTGCTAAGCATCATCAAAGAAGGTGAAAAGATTGAAGGCACAATTAAGAATTTAACTGATTACGGTGCATTTGTTGACCTTGGCGGCTTAGATGGGTTACTTCATATTACTGACTTATCTTGGAAAAGAGTCATGCATCCAAAGGAAGTTTTAAATGTGGGCGATAAGATGGAATTCCTGGTTTTATCTTTTGATGAAGAAAAAATGAGGGTCTCATTAGGCTTAAAACAATTGTCAGACGATCCGTGGAAAGATATTGAAAGCAGATACCATGTTGGTCAAGTTGTTGTTGGTGAAGTTGCTTTAACTACTGATTATGGTTGTTTTGTAAAACTTGATGATGATATTGAAGGTTTAGTACATATTACAGATTTAGATTGGAAAAATAAAAATATTAACCCAGCTTCAATACTAGAAAAAGGCGACAAAATTGATGTCAAAGTAATGGAGATAGATCTAGAAGAAAGAAAAGTCTCATTGAGTAGAAAGCATACTACTGAGAACCCATGGAAAGAATTTGAAGATAAGCATAATAATGGCGACATTTTAGAAGCTCTCAAGATCAAATCTGTAACAGATTTTGGTGTGTTTGTTGAGCTAGAAGGTGGCATAGATGGCCTAGTACATCACTCTGAAATAGAAGTAGGCACACAAACAATTCAAGATTTATATAAAGCTGGCGAAGAAGTTACAGTATCCATCAGCGGCATGGATTCAGAACGTGAAAGAATCTCTTTGACACTTGTTTCCTAGTAAATCACCAGTCTTTTAAATACAATTCAAGTTATGTCTAGTAAAAGACTTATTATCGCCTTAGATTTTAAAAATTTTGATGAAATGTCAAAATTCGTAGCAAGGCTTGATCCAAATTCATGCGTTCTGAAAGTTGGCTTACAGCTGTTCATTTCAGAGGGCAATAAAGTATTAGATTTTTTGAGCTCAAAAGGGTTTGATATTTTCTTGGATCTTAAACTTCATGATATTCCTAATACTGTTGGTAAAGCCATTGAGGAAATAGCTCAATTCAATGTCTTAATGACAACCATTCACTTGCAGGGAGGCATGGAAATGATTGCTGCCGCAAATCAAGCCAAAGGAAGAATAAAAATCTTAGGAGTTACTTTGTTAACAAGCTTAGATGAGGGCGACACACAAATGCTTTATAGCAATAACTTTGATAATCAATTCAATAATTTAATAAATGTTGCAGAAAAATCGGAAGTGGATGGAATAGTTTGTAGCTCAAAGGAATTAAACTTGCTGTCTAGCAGCAATTTAATAAAAGTTGTTCCAGGTATCCGAAATCAAGATCTTTCAGATGATCAAAAAAGAGTTATGTCTTCCAAAGAAGCTTACGAAAATGGAGCTAATTATATTGTAGTTGGCAGACCAATTACACAATCTAAAAATATAGACGAAGCAATCAGAGAATATTCATGAAATATCAAGAATTTTTAAGTCAATTCTCAAGCGAAAGTATCACACGAACATCAAGTAGAAATTTTTCTACAAATAAAATTCATATCGACCAATCTGCATTAAATATAGATGAAAAAGTCTTTAGCATGTTTGAAGAATACGCCAAAAAAAATAACTTTATTGAAAATTTTAATGAATTAATCAGTGGCGAGAGGTTGAATAACACTGAAAATAGAGCAGTTACACACTTTAACTATAGAGATGCTAAATCAGATATCTATGAAGCAAGCTTAAATAAGATGGAAACATTAGCATCTGAAATAAAGAGTAGGTTTAAGAAAATTCTTATTTTTGGTATTGGTGGATCTTATCTAGGCCCAAAATTAATGAACGATATTTTCTCATCGCAAGATATTGAGATAGATTTTATAACTGGCAGCGACTCTGCTGAGTATCAAAACTATATTGAACAAGATTTATCGGATTGTGCTTTTATTATCACTTCAAAATCCTTTTCTACAATTGAAACTTTAACTAGCTATAGTGCTATCACCAAAGGTAAATTACTGGATCAAACTTTTGCAGTAACATCTGCTGTCAATAAAGCAGAAGCTTTTGGCATAGATTCAAATAATATTGCACAGATAGACCTGGGCGCTGGCGGCCGGTTTTCAATTTGGTCTGCAGTTAACCTTGGTCTTTTCATCAGTTTAGGCAGAGATGGCTTTGAAAATCTTTTATCTGGCGCTAAATCAATCGATGATCTAAGCAGCATAGATGTTAATAACCCAGCACTATCTTTAGCCATCCAAGATCTAATCATGAATAATGTATTGGGGATGGATTCAACTTTGATTTTAAATTACGACTATAAGCTGCGGAACTTCTCTTCTTATGCTCAACAACTAGAAATGGAATCTTTAGGTAAAAGTATTGATAGAGATACAGGGCAAGCTCTTTCTTATGATACTGGTTCTATAGTTTGGGGTGGTTACGGGCCTAGATCACAACACTCTTTTTTCCAACATCTGTTTCAGGGCACAAAAGAAGCTAACACCTATTTTATCGTGTCAAAAACAGATAATTTGAATTTTAAACAGTTTAAAGGCCAGACAAGATCACTTATATCAGGAAATGATAATGAGCTAGACCCTCACAAAAAAGTAACCAAAAGAAGGTTTTCTTCTTTAGTCCTAGAAGATTTATCTCCTGAATCAATTGGTGAACTAATTGCAATTTGGGAAAATAAAACCATATTCATGAGTATGTTTTGGAACATTAACCCTTTTGACCAATGGGGGGTGGAACTAGGCAAAATAAACACAAAGAAAGAAATTGAATAAAGATCTAAAACAACTCACTAATAAATTCCCTGATGAGCCAGGTATATATAAATTCTTTAATGACAATGAAGTGCTTTACATAGGCAAAGCAAAAAATCTTAAAAAAAGAGTTAAAAGTTACTTTTCAGCTAATCAGACCTATAAAACTAAAAGACTTGTCTCAATTGCTAACGATATCAGTTTCGTTACAACCAACAATGAGGTCGATGCTCTACTATTAGAACAAAATTTAATCAAATCAGAAAAGCCTAAGTTCAATATTTTGCTTAGAGATGACAAGAGCTATCCCTTTATTCATTTAGATGAGAAGCATCCTTACCCTAAAATTGAAACTAAGAGAGTTCTAAAGGGTCATGAAGGGCTCTATGGGCCATACACAAGTGCTTATGCAACAAGAATAGCAGTAAATCAGATTCAAAAAGTATTCAAAGTCAGAACCTGCAGTGATAGTTATTTTAAAAATAGATCGAGGCCATGTATGGAATACCAAATAGGACGCTGCACCGCACCATGCGTTGGCGCAATCAATGAAGCTGATTATAAAAAAGATATTGAAGATACAAAAACTATTCTCAAAGGTAATTTTAAAGAACTCGAAAAGAAAATGAGGCATGAAATGTTAGATGCTTCTGAACAAGAAAAATTTGAACAAGCTGCCACAATCAGAGACAAGCTCGAACAAATTGAGAAGATCAATCAAAAGCAAATAATCTTTTCTAAAGGCAGTAATACCAGAGTGGTTGGTATCAGAACTGACAAAAAATTAATCTCAGTTGCAGTTATTCAAGTTGAAGCTGATAGATTTGTAAATTTGCAGAAGTTTGTTTTTAAAAATCATCTGCAAAAAAATGATTACGATGCTCTGTTAGAGTTCATACCTAGTTTGGTACAGAAGTACCCTTCAGTTAATAAGATTGTCACGGAATTTGATGTCAAAGAACAAGATATCTTTGGGAATATAAAGTTTATTAAACCTGTTAAGGGCAAGAAATCTGAATGGGTAGATTTAGCCACTAAAAATGCTTTAGACGGGTTATTTAATCAAGCGGCACAATACCAAAAATATGCTCAATCTTTAGATTTTCTTAAAAGAAACTTAAAAATAGCTGATGAACCAACAATTGTAGGTTTCGATGTAAGTGGGGTGAGCGGTGATGTCAAAACTGTCTCTTGTGTAAATTATGCAGCTGATAGTTTCAATAAATCTAAATATAGATTCTTCAGAGTGCCAATGGCTATTTCAGACTCTGATTTAGATTCATTGGTCTATGGGGTTAATAAGTATTTAAAATCAATACCTGAGGTTGATTTATTGTTGATAGATGGTGGTAAAACTCACTTAAAATACGTCAAAGACCGCATTGATCTTGATATCTCCTGTGTGTCTGTTTCAAAAGGAGTAAAGAGAAAATATGGTCTTGAAACCCTGCATACCGATATTGGAGATTACGATTTTAGAAATTCTGAAGATATTTCAAAACTATTTTTAGATGTCAGAGATGAAGCTCACAGATTTGCTCTTAAAAATTTTAGAAGCAAGAAGCGTAAAGATATGAAACAACACTTCCTTTTTGATATTAATGGCGTCGGTCCAAAAATTGTGCAGAGAATCTATGACAAATATAAATCAATTGAACCTCTTGTAGAATTAACTCCAGATCAAATCTCCTCCGATTTAAAAATTAAAAATGAATTAGCTCAGGAGATACACAGTCTCACAAAAGAGATTTATAATTAATCTAATGAGTTCAAGATTCCATTTAGCCATTCCAGTAAAGTGCATAGAAGAATCAAAAGCATTCTATTGCACTTTTTTAGGTTGTGAAGCAGGCAATTGTGAAGAGGGTAAGTGGCAAGATATCAATTTTTGGGGTAATGAGCTGACCTTGCACAATGCCCAAGAAGAAGAGTTAAGTGCTAGTCATAGACACCATGTTGATATGGCTGATGTATGTGTTCCACACTTCGGCATTCATTTATCTGATGATGATTTCCAGGCAGTTAAGCAAAGAATTCAAGACAGTGAGGATCACAATTTTTTAGATGCCCCCTTTTTAAGATTTGAAGGTGGTTATCGAGAACAAGAAACATTTTTCATCAGAGATCCAAGCGGCAACGCAATTGAAATTAAAACAATGAAAGTGCCTGAATCTCTTTGGGACACAACCTCTTGATTAAATCCTCAAATCGTATAACATTTGCAGTCTATGACATTACTTAAGAAGTTTCACCAGTGCTAATTCTATGCACCACACAATCATTAAACCCAAAATAATTTGAGACCACAAAGACAAAGAAGAAGACCACCTCAGGCACCTGTTAACAAGTACGTTAAAGCTCAAACTTTAACTGTTATTGATGATTCCGGTGAAAAGCTTGGTGTGTTAAGCAAAGATGATGCTATCAAACTTGCACAAGAAAAAGGTCTAGATCTTCTTCAAATCACATTTGATAAAGAGCCATGTGTGGCAAAAATTTTGGACTACGGAAAACATAAGTTTAACCAAAAAAAGAAACAATCAGCAGCCAAAAAACAACAAAAGAAAATAGAGCAAAAAGAAATAAAAATGAGACCAAATATTGATACCGGCGATATTAACACCAAGCTGAAAAAAATTATGAACTTTATTGAGAAGAAAGCTAATGTAAAAATCTCAGTAACTTTCCGAGGAAGAGAGCTAGGAAACACGAGTTTTGGTAAAACTTTACTTGACAGTATCATCAAAGAAACGGAAGATATTGCTTCTGTGTTAGTAGAGCCAAAGTTTGAAAACAGAACATACAGTGCGCTATTAACACCAAAGAAAGTAAAATGAGTAAATTAAAGAATCACTCTGGTGCAAAAAAGAGGTTTAAAACAACTGGCTCTGGTCTAAAAATGAGATCAGCAGGCAGAAACCATATATTGTCCAAACATAAAACTAAGAAGAAAAGACACGCTAGAGGAACAACTCACCTAGAAGGTGCAAATCTGAAGGTAGTTAATAAATTATTGGAAGCTTAAGATGCCAAGAACAACAAAAGGAAATTTAGCCGCAAAAAAACATAAAGCTGTCTTAGCTAGAACAAAGGGCCATTATGGTGCTCGATCTCGTTTATTTAAAACGGCCAAACAATCATTAATCAAATCCCTGCAATATGCCTATAGGGATAGAAAAAATAGAAAAAGAGATTTCAGAAGATTATGGATTACTAGGATTAATGCAGAAGTCAGAAATCTTGGGCATACCTATTCTAAGTTCATCGCTGGCATGAACAAAAAAGGCATAGAACTTGACAGAAAGATGCTGTCAGAGTTAGCTATACAGGATAAAGCAGCTTTTGAGAAAGTTGTGAAAACTGCTATAGATTAATGTCGAAACCAAAAGAGATATTTTTACCTAGTCTAGACCGAGAGATCGGAGCAGTTCACCCTATTAATCAAGTAAAGTTTGAATTAGTAAAACTACTAACATCATTTGGCTTTGAAGTTGCAGAAGGCCCTGAAATTGAGAGTGAAGAATACAATTTCGATATGTTGAATATTCCTGCAACTCACCCTGCCAGAGAGATGCATGACACTTTTTATGTCGATGGTATGAAAAATGTACTCAGAACTCATACTTCACCAGTGCAAGTAAGATGCATGTTAGAGAAGCAAGGCCCAATGGCTTTTGTGTCACCAGGAAAAGTTTATAGAAAAGACGATGATGCTACTCATCTTCCTATGTTTCATCAAATAGAAGGTATATTCATTGATGAAAACGTCAGTTTTGCTCACCTAAAAGATCTTATCTATAAAATTTGCCACTCATTATTCGGTGAAGAGGCAAAATTAAGGTTTAGACCATCTTACTTCCCATTTACTGAACCATCTGCTGAGGTAGATGTCTTGTTTGGTGATAAATGGTTAGAAATACTTGGTTGTGGCGTGGTGAACCCAAAGGTTTTAGAAAACTGCAAAATTGATTCAAAA